>JADMIO010841902.1_pt1 | contig 131601 bp, 117 predicted proteins | sample 8958161 | NCBI WGS metagenome assembly JADMIO01 (sample SAMN16585339, study PRJNA669376) | soil metagenome | isolation source: Crop rotation soil | place: USA: Cullars Rotation, Alabama | collected 2011 | reverse complement strand
CTTTCCCCTCTGTTTTTGTCCGTGGAATGAACAATGGAAGTCCGAGCTCATCGCTAATAACTTCGTATAGCATACATTATACGAAGTTATATTCGATGCGGCCGATCTAGCAGAAAGTCAAAAGCCTCCGACCGGAGGCTTTTAACTTCTGTCACCTAGGTTACGCCCCGCCCTGCCACTCATCGCAGTACTGTTGTAATTCATTAAGCATTCTGCCGACATGGAAGCCATCACAAACGGCATGATGAACCTGAATCGCCAGCGGCATCAGCACCTTGTCGCCTTGCGTATAATATTTGCCCATGGTGAAAACGGGGGCGAAGAAGTTGTCCATATTGGCCACGTTTAAATCAAAACTGGTGAAACTCACCCAGGGATTGGCTGAGACGAAAAACATATTCTCAATAAACCCTTTAGGGAAATAGGCCAGGTTTTCACCGTAACACGCCACATCTTGCGAATATATGTGTAGAAACTGCCGGAAATCGTCGTGGTATTCACTCCAGAGCGATGAAAACGTTTCAGTTTGCTCATGGAAAACGGTGTAACAAGGGTGAACACTATCCCATATCACCAGCTCACCGTCTTTCATTGCCATACGAAATTCCGGATGAGCATTCATCAGGCGGGCAAGAATGTGAATAAAGGCCGGATAAAACTTGTGCTTATTTTTCTTTACGGTCTTTAAAAAGGCCGTAATATCCAGCTGAACGGTCTGGTTATAGGTACATTGAGCAACTGACTGAAATGCCTCAAAATGTTCTTTACGATGCCATTGGGATATATCAACGGTGGTATATCCAGTGATTTTTTTCTCCATTTTAGCTTCCTTAGCTCCTGAAAATCTCGATAACTCAAAAAATACGCCCGGTAGTGATCTTATTTCATTATGGTGAAAGTTGGAACCTCTTACGTGCCGATCAGATTAAAACGAAAGGCCCAGTCTTTCGACTGAGCCTTTCGTTTTATTTGACCATGTTGGTATGATTTAAATTAATACGACTCACTATAGGGTCAGTGCGGCCGCGACTTCAAGTCACGTGAATTCCAAGCTTCGGATCCCACTGTGCTGGAAAGAGCTTTGCCAGCGGCTGATCGATGAGCGCCTTCAGTTGCGTGTACGACTCCGGTGAAGCGAGGCTGCGTTGCAGGCCGATCAGAAAAAACCAAAGGAAGAGGAAAAGTAGTGCGCCGCTGATCCGGTGCAGAATGGAAACGATGGCTGGGGCAGGCTGCCTTATCTGAAGCAGGTTTAAGTACTTGGGTCTCGCTTTGGGCATCCGGAGGCTTTCTTGTACGACGCGTCGTTCTGCAGGGCCGCAAAACGCGCCGGGCGGGGCAATCTGGCTCGAGCAAAACACTGGAATTTTAGCAGCTTCGCTCTCTTCATGAAACGCTTGCGGCGCGCCACAACTGTGCCTCACCGCAGTGTTGCATTTTGACCGTCGCGAGCGCCTCCGAGTATCATCGCGGACGCGCTCGCCCCGGCGACGTTTGAGCTTTCGCCTCGCGCTCGCCCGCGGTTTTCGCGCCTCCAACCCTTCAGCAGCCTTCAGGAGTTTTCCAGATGAAACGACCCATGCGCGTCGCGGTCACCGGAGCCGCGGGACAGATCGGCTACAGCCTGCTTTTCCGTATCGCCAGCGGCGAGATGCTGGGCAAGGATCAGCCGGTCTTCCTGCAACTGCTCGAGATCCCGGACGAGAAAGCGCAAAAAGCGTTGAAAGGCGTGATGATGGAGCTCGACGACTGCGCCTACCCGCTGCTGCAAGGCATGACCCCGACGGCCGATCCGAAAGTTGCGTTCAAGGACGCAGACGTCGCGCTGCTCGTCGGGGCGCGTCCACGCGGCCCGGGAATGGAACGCAAGGACCTGCTCGAAGCAAACGGGAAGATCTTCGGGCCTCAGGGTCAGGCGCTTTCGGAAGTCGCCAGCCGTGACGTGAAAGTACTCGTGGTCGGTAATCCGGCGAACACGAATTGCCTCATCGCAATGAAGAACGCGCCACAGCTCAAGCCTTCGAACTTCAGTGCAATGCTGCGACTCGACCACAACCGCGCGCTGTCGCAGGTCGCGCAGAAGATTCGAAAACCCGTCGGCAGCCTGCGCAAGATGACGGTCTGGGGCAATCACTCGGCGACGCAGTACCCGGACGTCTTCAACGCGGAAGTCGATGGCCAGAAAGTGTGGCCCATGATCAACGATCAGAAATGGCTCGAGAGCGACTTCATTCCGACGATACAGAAGCGCGGCGCGGCGATCATCGAAGCGCGCGGGCTGTCCTCGGCGGCAAGTGCGGCGAACGCGGCGATGGACCATATCCGGGACTGGATCAACGGCACGCCACAAGGCGACTGGGTCAGCATGGGGCTCCCGTCCGACGGCAGCTACGGCATACCTGAAGGTGTGATTTACGGGTATCCGGCGACCTGCAGCAACGGGCGCTATCAGATCGTCCAGGGTCTCGAAGTCTCCGACTGGAGCAGAACGCGCATGCAGGCGACGTTGAAGGAGCTCCACGAGGAGCGAGACTCGATCAAGCAGCTGCTCGGCTGAAGAGAGCCTGACAGGCGCCTCGAGCGTGTGCCGCGCGGGATCGAGCCGTCACGCGGGATCTCCGATCGAGCAGACCGAGGCGGGCGTATTCGAGGCCCGCCTCTTTTCTTAAGTGGGGGAGCGAACATGAACGCAAACCAGCCTTCGCCGGCTGCCAAACCCAAGAAGTCGGTCGCGCTGTCGGGCATCGCAGCCGGCACCACGGCCCTCTGTACGGTGGGGCGCACCGGCAACGATCTCAATTATCGCGGTTACGACATTCTCGATATCGCGGAACGCTGCGAGTACGAGGAGATCGCGTATCTTCTCATCCACGGCAAGCTCCCCAATGCGGCAGAGCTCGCGAGCTACAAGGCAAAACTCAAACAGCTTCGCGGCCTCCCGGCTATCGTGCGTAACGTCCTCGAACACATTCCCGCCGGTGCACACCCGATGGATGTGATGCGAACCGGCTGTTCAGCGCTCGGCACCGCATTGCCGGAGAAAGACGATCACAACCTAGCGGGCGCGCGGGACATCGCGGACCGGCTGATCGCTTCGTTCGGCCCGATGCTCCTGTACTGGTATCACTACAGCACGAACGGCCGGCGCATCGAGATCGAGACCGACGACGATTCGATCGGCGCGCATTTCCTGCACCTCCTGCACGGCAAGCCCCCTAAAGAGCTCTGGATCCGCTCGATGCATACGTCGCTCAACCTCTACGCCGAACACGAGTTCAACGCGTCGACGTTCGCGGCGCGCGTGGTCGCCGGCACCGGCTCCGACATGCATTCGGCCGTTACCGGCGCCATCGGCGCGCTCCGCGGACCCAAGCACGGCGGCGCGAACGAAGTGGGTTTCGAAGTGATGAATCGTTACGAAACACCCGACGACGCAGAGAACGACATCGTCACTCGCGTGCGCAACAAAGAGACGGTCATCGGCTTCGGCCATCCCGTCTACACGATTGCCGACCCGCGCAACAAGATCATCAAGGAAGTCGCGCGCACGCTCTCGAAGGAGACGTCGGACCTGAAGATGTTCGACGTGGCCGAGCGGATCGAGACCGTCATGATGCGCGAAAAAAAGATGTTCGCGAATCTCGACTGGTTCTCGGCGGTGTCGTACCACAAGATGGGCGTCCCGACGCCGATGTTCACGCCGATTTTTGTCATTGCGCGCACCGCGGGCTGGTGCGCCCACGTGATCGAGCAGCGCATCGACGACAAGATCATTCGCCCGACGGCCGTGTATACCGGACCCGAAGCGCGGAAGTTCGCGCCGATCGAGAAACGCTAAATCATGAGCACAGCAGTTTCCAACGTTCGGCCCGATCCGGATAAAGTCCTGGTCGACATCGCCGGGTACGTCACGAAGTTCCAGGTCGAGAGCGCCGAAGCCTACGATACCGCGCGCCTGTGCCTCATGGACACGCTGGGCTGCGGACTCGAAGCGCTGACGTATCCCGCGTGCACGAAGCTGCTGGGGCCGGTGGTTCCCGGCACGATCGTGCCGAACGGCGCGAAGGTGCCCGGGACGTCGTACCAGCTCGATCCCGTGACTGCGGCGTTCAACATCGGCGCGACGATTCGCTGGCTCGATTTCAACGACACGTGGCTCGCCGCCGAATGGGGCCATCCGTCGGACAACCTCGGCGGCATCCTCGCCACCGCCGACTGGCTCTCGCGCACGCGTCTCGCCGCGGGGAAGCCGCCGCTCGTCATGCGCGACGTCCTGACCGGCATGATCAAGGCGCACGAGATCCAGGGTGTCATCGCGCTCGAGAACAGCTTCAATCGCGTGGGCATCGATCACGTCGTGCTGGTGAAAGTCGCGACGACCGCGGTGGTCTCGAACATGATCGGCTGCTCGTTCGACGAAACCGTGAATGCAATCTCGAATGCCTGGATCGACGGACAGTCGCTGCGAACCTATCGCCACGCACCCAACGCGGGTTCACGCAAATCGTGGGCGGCAGGCGATGCGACGAGCCGCGGCGTGCGCCTTGCACTGATGGCGCAGAAAGGCGAGATGGGCTACCCCTCGGCGCTCACCGCGAAGACGTGGGGTTTCTACGACGTGCTCTTCAAAGGGAAACCCTTCACGTTGCCGCGTCCGTACGGCTCGTACGTGATGGAGCATGTGCTGTTCAAGATCTCCTTCCCGGCGGAATTCCATGCGCAGACCGCGGTCGAGTGTGCGGTCGCGCTGCACAGCCACGTTCGCGATCGCCTTGAGGACATCGAGAAAGTGATCATCACGACGCATGAATCCGCGATTCGCATCATCGACAAGAAGGGTCCGCTCTACAACCCGGCCGATCGCGATCACTGCATTCAATACATGATCGCCATCGGGCTCATGAAAGGCACGCTCACCGCCGCCGACTACGAGGACGAAGTCGCCGCCGATCCACGTATCGACACGCTGCGCGACAAGATGGAATGCGTCGAGGACAAGGCGTGGACGCGCGATTATCTCGATCCCGAGAAGCGCTCGATCGCGAACGCGGTGCAGGTGTTCTTCAAGGACGGGAGCAGCACGCCGAAAGTCGCGGTCGAATATCCCATTGGCCACCGGCGCCGGCGCAAAGACGGCATACCGCTTCTCGAAGCGAAGTTCCGCACGAATCTCGCACGCCGCTTCGCGGCGAAGCAGCAGCAGGCGATCTGGGATCTGTGCAGCCGCGCGAAGGCGCTCGAGGCGACGCCGGTGAACGAGTTCGTCGATCTTTTTGCGATTTGAAGAGCACCATTTTTTAACGTGCTCCGCCGGAGTGCGCCGTATGCGTAAAAGCTTTCTGTTGCTTGTTGTCTTCGCTCTTCTGCCGTTGTTGCCGAACGCAGCCGCTACGGAGCCTTCAGGCCCGAACAGCTTCTTCACCCTCAACATGGGGGATTTGAAAGCGGAGCTCGCCGATGCGCGCACCGAGGGGAAACGCGCTGTCATGCTCTTTTTCGAGCAGGAAGGCTGCCCCGGCTGCCGGCACATGAAAGAGAACGTTTTCAATCGCCCCGAGGTGCAGAAGTACTACGCGCAGCACTTTGTCAGCCTCGCCCTCGATATTCACAGCTCGGTGCCCGTCAAGGATTTCACCGGGCGCGACTTCACCGAGAAAACGTACTCGCAAACGCTCAAGGTGAAGGGCACGCCCACATTCGTTTTCTACGATCTCGCGGGCGCGGAGATCGTGCGCATCCTCGGCCCGCTGCAGACATCGCAGGATTTCCTGCTGCTGGGCCGCTTCGTAGCGACCGGCGCCTACAAGAAGGGCCCGTTCGCGCAGTACAAAGCCGCGGAACAGCATTAGTCGGCGCCGCGCACCCGTTCACGGGTCGCCGGATCGCTCGTCCAGTCACTCGCACAGAACCGTTCATCCGATGCCACACAATCTTTTCGATTCGCTGCAGGACCTCCCGTTTTCCTCGGGCCGGAAAGGCCGCTACTACTCGCTCGCGGCGCTCGAGGCTGCAGGGCTCGGCACGGTTTCGCGCATGCCGCAGTCCTTGCGCATCGTCCTCGAATCGGTGCTGCGCAACTGCGACGGAAAACGGGTGACCGAACAGCACGTGCGCGAACTTGCCGGATGGCGTGCGAAGGCGAACCGCACGGCCGAGATTCCGTTCGTGCTCGCTCGCATCCTGCTTCAGGACATGGCGGGCTTCCCGTCGCTCAACGATTTCGCGGCCATGCGGAAGGCCGCGCAGAAACTCGGCGGAGATCCGACGCGGATCGAGCCGCTGGTCCCCGTCGACCTTGTCGTGGATCACTCCGTCGAAGTCGACGTGAGCGGTCAGCCCGACGCCGTGCAGCGGAACATGGAGCTCGAATTCCAGCGAAACGGCGAGCGCTACGCGTTCCTGAAATGGGGCAAGCAGGCGTTCGGCGGCATCCGCATCGTGCCGCCCGGCAACGGCATCGTGCACCAGGTGAACCTCGAATACCTCGCGCGCGGCGTGTGGGAAAAGGACGGCGTCTATTACCCCGACACGCTCGTCGGCACCGATTCGCATACGACGATGGTAAACGGCATCGGCGTAGTGGGCTGGGGTGTGGGCGGCATCGAAGCCGAAGCCGGCATGCTCGGGCAGCCGATGTACTTCCTCACGCCGGACGTTGTCGGCGTGCACATGACAGGAGCGCTCAAGGAAGGCGTCACGGCGACCGACCTCGTGCTCACCGTTACGGAGCTTCTGCGCAAGAACAAAGTGGTCGGCCAGTTCGTCGAATACTTCGGCGAGGGGGCGGCATCGCTGACGGCCCCCGCCCGCGCGGTCATCGCCAACATGTCGCCCGATTATGGCGCCACGATCGGCTTCTTCGGTGTCGACGAGAAGACGATCGAGTACTACCGTACGACCGGACGGCCGCCTGAGCTCGTGGAAGCGATCGAAACGTATTTCAAGGCGCAGGGCCTCTTCGGCATTCCGCGCAAAGGGGAAGTCGATTACACGCGGGTGATCGAGCTGGATCTCTCAAGCGTGGTGCCGAGCGTCTCCGGACCGAAGTTTCCCCAGGACCGCATCGATCTTCCGAAGATCAAGGAACGTTTCGAAAAGCTGTTCTCCACATCCGTCACCGAGCGCGGCTACGGAAAACCCGCAGCCGAGCTCGATAAACGCGTGGGGACGCAAAGGCCCGACGTTGACGTCGGCCATGGCGACGTGCTCATCGCGGCGATCACCTCCTGCACCAACACGTCCAATCCGAACACGCTACTCGCGGCCGGCCTGCTCGCGAAAAAAGCCGTCGAGAAAGGATTGAAAGTACATCCGCGAGTGAAGACCTCGCTCGCGCCGGGATCGAAAGTCGTCACGGCTTATTTGCTCGATGCGGGTCTCATGCCATACCTCGAGCAGCTCGGCTACCACGTCGTCGCTTACGGCTGCACCACGTGCATGGGTAACGCGGGTCCGCTCGACGAGGCGATCGAAGAGGCGGTGGTGAAGAACGACATCGTCGCGTGCGCGGTGCTCTCCGGCAATCGCAACTTCGAAGCGCGCGTGCACCAGAGCCTGAAAGCGAACTTCCTCATGAGCCCGCCGCTCGTCGTCGCGTTTGCGCTCGCCGGCACGGTCCGCATCAACACGGATAAGGACCCGATCGGCAAAGGCTCGGATGGCAAGCCTGTGTACCTGAAAGACATCTGGCCGAGCGATGCGGAGATCGCGGCCGCGCTCAAGTTCGCCAACGACGCGGAGAAATTCCGGCGCGAGTACGGGAATCTTGCGGGCGCGAAAGAGCTGTGGGACCCGATTCCGGAGAGCAAAGGTGCGGTGTTCGATTACGACCCCGCATCGACTTACATCCTCGAGCCGCCTTTCTTCCAAGGCGTTGGACTCACGCCTGGACGCGTGGCCGACGTCAAGAACGCGCGCGCTCTCGGCATCTACGGCGATTCGCTCACGACCGATCACATCAGCCCGGTCGCGCCGATCAAGGCCTCGTCACCGGCCGGTCGATGGCTGACCGAGCACAAGGCACGCGAGATGAACACGTTCGGCGCACGCCGCTGCAACCACGAAGTGATGGTGCGCGGCGCTTTCGCCAACGTTCGCATCAAAAACCTGATGGTGCCCGGCGTCGAAGGCGGAGTGACCCTGCATCAGCCGAGCGGCGAGCGCATGGGCATCCATGAAGCCGCCGAGCGCTATCGCCGCGAAAACGTGCCGCTCGCCGTCTTCGCGGGCGAAGAGTACGGCACGGGCTCGTCGCGCGACTGGGCGGCCAAAGGCCCGCAGCTGCTTGGCGTGAAGTTCGTCGTCGCGCGCGGTTTCGAGCGCATCCATCGTACGAATCTCATAATGATGGGCATCCTGCCCTGCCAGTTCAAAGGCAGCGACAGTGTTGCGTCGCTCGAGATCGACGGTACCGAGATGTTCGATCTCACGGGCGTGGAAGGCGACCTTCAGCCGGGACAGGACGTGACGCTCACGATCCGACGCGCCGACGGCGGCACGAAACGGGTGTCGCTCACGTTACGCGCCGATACGCCGATCGAGATCGAGTATCTCAAGCACGGCGGCATCCTCCCCTACGTGCTGCGGGAGATCATGGCTCAGGCGGCGTGATGGGAGCCCCGCCGGCCTGTCGTGTGCCCCGGCGGGCGGTGTCCAGAAGCGCGCTCAACGTGTCGAAGTCGACGGGTTTCACGAGATGCTTGTCGAAGCCGGCTTCGAGCGATTGCTGGATGTCGCGCGGCTGACCGTAGCCGCTCACGGCGATCATGTAGGCGCGCGCCATGTTGTCGTCGCTTCGAAGCCGCCTCACGAGCTCGTGTCCCTGGATGTCGGGAAGACCGAGGTCGATCAGAAAGACGTCCGGCACCCAGTGTCGCACGGCCGCTAACGCGCTGGCGCCGTCGAACGCGATGCGCGTCTCGTGTCCTCGCTCGCGCAGGACAAGGGCCATCGTTTCGGCAACGTCCGCATTGTCCTCCACCACCAGAACGCGCGCGTCAGACTGCGTCGGCGGGGGCTCGGGCGGGGCAGGCTCTATACCGTGGTTGACGCGCGCGAGCCGCACGGTGAACGTGCTGCCCACGCCAGGCTCGCTGCGTACGTCGACGCGTCCGCCGTGCAGTTCCGTCAGCCGTTTCGTAATCGCGAGACCGATGCCCAGCCCGCCGTGCACCCCTGAGGGCGTTTCTCCCGCCTGCTCGAAGAGATTGAAGATATAGGGCAGACGCTCCGCAGGTATGCCGATGCCGGTGTCGGTGACTGCGACCACTGCGTCGTCGCCGTCGATGGACGCAATGACTTCGATGCGGCCGCCGGCGGACGTGTACTTCACCGCGTTGGTGAGAAGGTTCGCGAAGATCTGCACGAGGCGCAGCTTGTCGCCGTGGACGACGATCGGGGCCGCGGGCAGCGACAGCAGGAGCTCGTGGCGCTGATCGCTGAAATGGTGCTGCACTGTCTCCACCGCCTCGTGCACGATCTGGGCGACCGTCACGTACGTCTTCTCGAGCGCGATCTTGCCCGCGGTGACGCGCGCGCTGTCGAGCAGATCGTTCACCAGATGCTCGAGGTTCAGCGACTGACGGTCGATCACATCGCGGACATGCTCGAACGTCTCCTGCGTCAACGCGAGCTTGCGCAGGAATATGGCGCTGTTGCGTATCGCAGCGAGCGGATTCCGGAGCTCGTGCGCCAGCGTCGCGAGGAAGTGGTTCTTGCGGCGTTCGGCAGCGTCGAGCGCGGCGGCCGCCGCGCGGCGATCCGTAATGTCCTCGGTGATGCCGAAGGAACAGCGCATATCGCCGAGCTGCACGATCGTCGTCGTGGTGCGAACCCAGATGATCCTGCCGTCGCGCCGTATGTGCCGCTTCTCGATGACGCGCCGGTCCGTTTCGCGCCGTACGTAGCTTTCGAAGCTGACTGCGTCCGTCGCGCGGTCTTCCGGGTGCGTGAGGGCTACGGCCGTCGTGGCGAGCAGCTCCTCTTCTGAGTAGCCGGTAATCTCGCAGAGCTTCGCGTTCACCCGCAGGAAGCGCCGGTTGCTGATCTCCGTGAGCGCCATGCCGATGTCCGCCCGGTCGAACATCTCTCGCAGCAGCGTCGTCGCTGAGATGCTCTCGAAGTCAGGAAGCTGCTGACCAGGCACGGCCGTTTCCCCTTGATACATATGTGCTCCAGCGGCGCGGCTGCTTACACTGTCAGGCGCGCGCTTTAGAGGTATTTTTCCCCGACGATAGCACGAAGCCAGGGCCAAGCGGGAGGCGGTGCGACCGGGGCCGAACGGACCCCGTTCCGGCTGAGGTGAAAGCGATGCTGGAGAAACGACGTCAGCCGTCGGCGCCTTGCGCGCGCGGCGCAGGTTCATTTTCTTCCGCCATCACGGCCTTCAGCTTCCGCATGGCGAACAACGCCTTCGGCATCCCGAGATAGACGGTGCACTGAAGGATGACTTCTTTCATCTCGTCATACGTGATGCCGAGATGATGCGCGTTGCGCATGTGCAGCGCGATGCCGTCGGCTTTCGCCGCCATGAGCGCGCCCAGCGTAATCAGCTCGCGCTCGCGCAGACTGAGACCCGGCCGCGACCAGATCTCGCCGAACAGCACGTCGGTCGTGAACGCCCACAGGTCCTCGTCGAGCTCCTTCACGCCCGCGTTCTCACCCCAGCCCATCCGCTTGTAAACCTCGAGCCCGCGCTGACGGCGGTCGTTCGCATCCGATGTCACTCTCGCATCTCCTTGTATTTCATGTGCGCGCCCGTAGCCCGTCTACTCCGCGCGCAGCTTTGCCGCCTTCACCACCTGAGCCCATTTCGTGATCTCGGAATGGAGGTGCTTCGCCAGAGCCTCGGGCGTGCTCCCGAGTGGCTCCACGCCGATCGTCGCGAAGCGCTGCTGCACGTCCGGCATGTGGACAGTGCGCGTCACGTCCGCGTTGACTTTCGAAATCACGTCACGCGGCGTACCGGCAGGCGCGAACATGCCATACCACGAGATCGCTTCGTACGAGGCGACGCCTGCCTCCTGCATTGTCGGAACGGCCGGAAGCGCGCTCGAGCGTTTCGCTCCGGATACGGCAAGCGCGCGCAAGCGTCCGGATTTGATGTGCGGCACAGCGCCGGGAAGCGAAGTGATCCACAAAGTGACACGTCCGGCTATCAAGTCCGTTTGCGCCTGCCCAACCGATTTGTACGGGACATGGACGACATCGATGCCGGTCAGCTGCCTGAAGAGCTCCATGTTGAGATGGCCCGCGGTGCCGGGACCCGTTGAGGCGTACGTGAGCTCGCCCGGTCTCGCCTTCGCGAGCGCGACGAGCGCCTTTACCGATTTCACCGGCAACGACGGCGGAACGAGCAGCACACCGTTCGTCCATGCGAGCAGCGAAATCGGGGCGAAGTCTTTCTCGGGCTGATACGGCAGATCCTTTTGAAGGCTCGGATTCACTGCGAATGCCGGCGTGTTGACGAAAAGCGTGTAGCCGTCGGGCTTCGCACGCGCCGCCGCCTGCGCGCCGATGTTTCCGCCCGCGCCGGCGCGATTGTCCACGAGCACCTGCTGCCCCCACGTTTCAGTCAACTTCGGTGTGATGATGCGCGCGATCGCATCGAGCGCGCCGCCGGCTTCGAATGGCACGATGATGCGCACGGAGCGAGTTGGATAGTCCTGCGCGATTGTGTCGGACGCGAAAAGCACCAGAATGAAGGCGATCCAAGCCCTCATTCCAGAACGATCCTTGCGCGCTTCACGACGTCGCGCCAGCGCTGAAGGTCTTCTCTGACGAAGCGCGTGAACTCTTCCGGCGTGCTGCCGACCGGCACGGCGCCGAGCTCGTGCAGCTTCTGCGCAACGTCGCGCGCGTGAACGGCCGTGCGCGTGTCGGCGGAGATCTTGTGGACGATGCCAGGCGGCGTGCCGGCGGGTGCGAAGAACCCGACCCACGAATTCGCTTCGAACCCGCGCAGCGTCTCCGCGATCGCGGGCACATCCGGTGCGCTGGGCGAGCGTTCGCGGCCCGCGACACCGAGCGCGCGAAGCTTCCCGCTCTGCACGTAAGGCCAAACTGTAGTCATGTTGTCGAACATGCAATGCACGCGTCCGGCGACGAGGTCGATCACAGCCGGTCCGCTGCCCTTGTACGGAACGTGTGTCATCTCCGTGCCGGTCATCTGCTTGAAGAGCTCCGCCGCGAGATGGATCGAGCTGCCCGGGCCGGAGCTCGCGTAGTTGTATTTGCCCGGGTTCGCTTTGAGGAGCGCGATGAATTCCGGAACGCTCTTCGCGGGCACCGACGGATGTACGACGAGCATGTTCGGAAAGGTCGCGACGAGTGAAGCGGGCGCATAGTCGTCGAGCTTGTAAGTGAGCTTCGCGTTCACAGCCGGCGCGACCGAATGCGTGCTCGCGGTTCCCATGAGGATCGTGTAACCGTCCGCCGGGGAGCGCGCGACCATCTCCGAGCCGATGGCGCCCGTTGCGCCGCCGCGATTGTCGATGACGACCGGCTGTCCCCATGCTTCCATCAGTTTCTGGCCGACGAGGCGCGCTATGAGGTCCGTCGCACCGCCTGGCGCGAACGGCACGACGACACGCACCGGCCGCGCCGGGTACTGCTGCGCGACCGCGGGAGCTGCCGCACAAACGATCGTCAGGGCAGCGACCGCGAGGAGGCGTTTGATCATCGCGTTCTTTCGCCGTTACGACGCGATGCCGAAGTACCGTTCGGCGTTCGCATGCAGCACCTTCTCCAGCACTTCCGGCGGATAACCTTCGGCGTGCCAGTCCGCAACGACTTTCTCGTAGCGCAGAACCGGGAAATCGCAGCCGAACATGATGCGGTCCTGCATCCGCCCGCGAATCTCCTTCTTGAGCGCCGGCGTGAACTGCTTCGGACCCCAGCCGTGAAGCTCGTAGCTCACGTTCGCCTTGTGGAGGAGGATCGCGATCATCTCATCCTGCCACGGGTAACCCGGCCTTGCTGCGAGGATGCGGAGCTTCGGAAAACGCGCGGCGACGTCGTCGATGTGGCGTGGATGGCCGTCGTCCAGCCGGATGCCGCGCCCGCCGGGATGACCCTGTCCGATCCCGGTGAGGCCGCAGAGAATCATCACGGGCAGGTTCGCCTCGATGGATATGTCGTAGAACGGGTCCCAGGAAGGGTCCGAGGCCGGAACGCCGGTGACCTGACCATTCACGCTCAGCACAACCAGGCCCGCGTTCTTGTCCACGCAGCGCCTGAACTCCTGCAGCGCCGCTTTACCGTGACGCTGCGGATCGAACTGCAGCCACTGTCCGACGATGACGTCGCGATGCTTCTGCTGAACGTCGAAGACGTAGTCATGGTAAGGCTGCATCTCCTCGAGCGGGAGCTCCTTGATCCATGAGATATCGAGGATCACCCGCACGTCGTTCTTGCGAAAATAATCTGCCTGCTCGTCTTCGGTGAAAAGCCTGAAGGGCGTGCGCCAGACCTTTTCCTGCTGAGCGCGCTCCGCTTCGGTTCGGAAGATGTAGCCCTTCTCCGTCGCCCAGTGCGAGTGGCAGTCGAATATCTTCACTTCGTCTCCTTGCGTCGATCGATGAGCCGGCGGATCTTCGATGTTTGCGATAGCCCGGTCAGCTCGTCGAGCGCACCCCGCTCGACGGCTTGCACCTTGAGCGTGACGCCCAGCGCTTCCTTCAGGCGCTTCACGAGCGCCTGCTCGAGCGATGCCCTGGCATCAGGCGTAGCGGCTTCAACCATCACGGTCATGTCCTCGCGGCCGGCGTCCGAGCGCTCGACGATGCACACGTATTCGCCCGTGGATGCCGGGTTCTCGGACACGAGCGCGCCGATCGCCTCCGGGAAGATGTTGGTCCCGCGCAGCTTCACCATGTTATCCGCGCGCCCGTAGATCGCCTCGAGTCGCGGCTGGACGCTGCCGCATGCGCATTCGCCCGGCGCAAACGCCGAAATGTCGTTCGAGTTGAAGCGCACGAGCGGAGCGAGATGCTTGAAGAGCGTCGTCTGGATGACAACGCCCTGCTCGCCGGGCGCCTTCGGCTGCATCGTCTCGGGATCGACGACCTCGAGCACGAACGCATCTTCGAACACGTGCATGCCGGTCCGGTGCTCGCAATCCGCCGCGAGCGTGCCGCACTCGTTCGTGCCGTACGTGTCGTAAACACTGGCGCCCCACAGCGTTTCCAGAGATGCGCGATCTTCGACCCCGAGATGCACGATGAGGCTTTTCACACCGCATTCGCGCGGGTCGAGATCGAGCTCGTCGCGCATGACGAGCCCGACATGGCGGACGTAGGCCGGGAAGCCGATCAGGTGCCGCGTTTTCCATGCGCGCATGATCTCTATCTGGCGCCGCGTCGGCGTCTGCGCGCCCGAGCCCGTCATCACCGGCACGGCGCCCGTGTATTTCCAGATGCCTTCGCGCGCGAGAAAGCCGCCGTTCGAGAGGCCGAGCGATAGCATCACCTGCACGATATCGAACGGCCTGACACCCTGCATGTAGAGACGGCGGCCCGTCATGATGTTCATCACTTCACGGTCGCGCGGCGAGTAGAGCATCGGGCGCGGAAGGCCGGTCGTGCCGCCGCTCGTCTGGAGCGCGAGTGGCATCGGTGAATCCGTCGCGGGATCGAGGCCAATGAAATCGCCCCACGGCGGATTGCGCGCGATCGCATCGCGCAGCTCGTGAACGGAGAACGGCGGAATCCGCGAAAGATCGTCGAGCGAGCGAATGTCGCCCGGCGCCATGCCGGCTGCGCCCCAATGACGCTGATAGAAGGGTACCTGCCACGCACGCTTCATCTGCGCGAGGAAACGCTCGTTCTGCATGGCACGCAGCTCGTCGCGCGACTTGCGGTACGTCGTCTCGAAATAGTCGGTGGCCGGCGGAAACTCGGCCCACAGGCGCTCGAAGTCGAGTGAAGCGTAGTAGCGCGGAATGCCGGCTCGGCTATCCGTCATGGTTCCTGCGACGGCGGCGTCGCTCTCCTTGCAGGGCCGGGAATCGTTGATACGTGATCGCCGCTCTCCAACCGGTACAGCCACGCCAGGAGCTCCGCCACCGCGATATACAGCTGCGGCGGAATCGTGTCGTCGAGATCGACCTGCATCAGCAGACCGACGAGCTCAGGCGATTGATGAACGTAAACGCCTGCTGCGCCGGCACGCTTGATGATCTCCTCCGCGATCGGGCCGCGGCCTTTCGCGACGACGCGCGGCGCCGGCGAGGCCGTGTCGTACGTGAGCGCGACCGCCGCTTTCCGGGCGTCTTCAGGTCTCATCGCGGACCTTGATTTCGAGGAGCGCGAGGCCCGCAGTCGCGAGCGCATCTCGCAGCGCGACCTGGCCATCCCTCACGAGCGAGCGCGTATCCGAAGTGAGCTCCGTGATCGCGATGCGAAGCTCATCTCCCTGTATCGCAAGGAGCGCCGTGACCTCGCCCAAGCGCGGAAGCTTCAGACGAAGCGACGTTCTCCACACCGGCAATTCTCCGCTCGATCTTGCCTCGCTTCGATCTTCTTCGACGCGCCATTCCATGACCTGGTCGGGCCAGACCTGCCCCTGCCAGACGATTTGTCGCGTATCCAGTGCGTCGAGCTGCTGTCGCACGAGACCGATCGCCTGCGGGTGGACGGGATCGCCTGTGGGCTTGAGCCGCGCCTGCGGTTCCAGCATCAGCTCCTCGATCGAGCGCTGACCCGAAACCCACTGCGCCTGGTGCGACTCGTAAAAGAGACCACTACGCGTAAGGGCGAGTTTGAGGCCTTCGGCCAGGACGGCTGCGTCACGCGGCGGGCCCGCGATGACCGGCGTCACATCCGTCGCGCTATGCACGGCCGCGGTGCTCGTTGCCGCATGCACAGGCGCTGTGGCATCCGGCGTAGCGAGCGGCGCTGGGTTCGGTGCGGCAGCCGGCATGGCGCTCGTTACGATGGGCAGCGGCGCCGTAGTGCTGAGCGGCCGCGGCGCGGTAGTGCTGAGCGACGTGGGCGCCCCGCCAATACGCTCGAGAATTGCCGCAAGCCGCTGCACCGATTCACTCACTTGAACAGGTCCCGGAGCCGTATTGCCCGTCACAGCCAAAGTCAGCCGCGGATCCACGGTGCGCACCTCGAGCTGGAGCGTATCGCCCACGCGTGCGGGAAGCGGCAGCGTCACATCGACGCGCGCGCCACCGATGTCGATCGACACGCGACCGTTCGCGAGCTCCGCCACGACCTGCGCCTGCACTGTCTGGCCGACAACGCGCGCGGGCAGGGGCACGGCGTCTTTCGGCACTTCAACGAGCGGGGTCGGCAGCGATTTCAGTGCGAAGGTCGGTTTCGGATCCAGTGCGAGCACCTCGAGCTGAAGGGTATCGCCGACGCGTGCGGGCACCGGGAGCTTCACATCGAAGGGCGCGCCCTCGACTTCCACGATCGAGCGACCGTTCGGAAGCTGCGCGACAACCTGCGCCTTGAGCACGTCCCCAATGAGGCGCGAGCGCAGCGCCGCCGGGTCCGAAGCGGACTCGATGACGGGCTCGGCAGTCGACCTGAGTAAGCGCACGAGCGCATCACGCAACGCGCTCGTCCCGATGTTCGCCATGGCCTGACGCTCCGCTCCACTGCGATTTCGAGCTGATTGTATCGGCTAATGTGCGCGTGAACAGTTCGCGCCGCGGCCATGCCGATCTTTGCAGTTCTCGCCATCAGCGACGCCGGGCTTGATCGCCGCGGATAAGGGATAGAACAATGCCGTTCTTCCGAGATGGGCCGTTCGACAATATCGTGCAGCTCATCCCCGCTCATGGAAACCGATCTCTTGAAGATCCCGACCAAGGTTTTGCGGTGGCTGCGGCGTCCGCCGCGTCTGTACCGGATCTCACCCAACGATCAGATGTACGTGGGGAGTCAGTCGCATTACTTCGCGATCGGCTACTCGGCCCTGCACGCAATCGATGTCGCGCTGAGCGCTGCGGGCAAGCACCGGGGCACGGTCAAACGGATACTCGATCTGCCATGCGGCCACGGGCGGGTATGCCGATATCTGAGGGACGCCTTTCCGCGGGCCGAAATCACCGCGTGTGATCTCGACACGGACGGCGTCGATTACTGTGCCGCAACGTTCCGGGCGATACCGGTCTACTCGGACCCGACCCCGGCGAGCATAAAGCTCCCCGGAGCGTTCGACCTGATCTGGTGCGGCTCGCTGCTGACACACCTCGACGAACATCGCTCACGCGCGTTTCTCGAGTTCTTTTGCGAGCGTCTTGCGGAAGGCGGCGTGCTGGTATTCACCGTCCATGGACGATTTTCCGTCAATGGCCTGCGCAAGGCCGTGTTCGACTATTCGCTCGACGGCCATGGAATCGCGACGCTGCTCGGAGGTTACGAGGCGCAGGGCTACGGCTACGCGGATTATCCGGGACGCGGCGACTATGGCATCTCGCTCACGTCATCGCGCTGGATCGCGGACCGGCTGGAAGAGCTGCAGGAGCTGCGCTTGCTGACCTATACCGAGAGCGGGTGGGACCACCATCAGGACGTGATCGCCTGCGCTCGCGAGTCGCTGGATAAGCGGCTCGCGAGAGCGCGGGAGCATTGGAACAGCTTCTAGCTGCAGGTTACTTGAAAACCACTTCGGCGACGTGCAGCTGACCGTCAGGCGAGGGCGTGAAGACCACGTCCGTTTCGGGATCGGTCTTGCGCGTCGGCACGTCGAACGTTCGCGACTTGTAGACGTACTTCACATGAGTCGGATCGGAGCGGTCGATCTCGGCAGGCTTGCCCGCGTATCTCACGACCTCCGGCTCTGTCTTGTTCTTCAGCGCCGACTCGAAATCCTCGCGGTTCGACATGTCTCCACAGCCATTCAAGGCGAACACAGCCACGGTCGCCCCCAGAACACATAATAGTTTTGCTGAACGCATCGCAGACCTCCAACTTGAACAGCGGACCTTTGGATTCGCGACGCTGCTGATGGGCTTCACGCGAACGTCGTAGGCCGCAGCGATCGAGCGTAGTCCTCGCACCGTGAACTTTGTGTGAATGGTGAGCGCGCGTCGTGAACTCTCGCACACTGCACGGAGTATTACGTTACGCGCTGTTGCATGAGACTGCGGAACTGCTTTGGGCGAACGCGAGCGCGCGATCATTCCGTGGTCAAGCCAACGGTCTTGATGAGCTTGCGATAGCGCGCAAGCTCGGCGCTGATGAAGGCGGCGAGCTGCTCGGGCGTGCCGGCCACCGGTTCGATGCTCTGTTTGCGCAACCGCTCGAGCACGTCCGGCTGTTTGAAGCCCGCGACGATCTCCGCGTTGAGACGCTTCACGATCTGCTGCGGCGTGCCCCGTGGCACGACGATACAGTTCCAGCCGCTGACTTCGTAGCCCGGCAAACCGCTCTCCGCGAAGGTCGGGATCTCCGGCGCCGATGCGGAGCGTTTCGCGCTCGCAACGGCGATCAGCCGCAGCTTCTTCGTCGTGGCGTGCGGATAGAGCGATGAAATGCTGCCGAGCATGTACGTGATCTGGCCGCCGATGAGGTCCGCGATGGCCGGACCGTTGCCCTTGTACGGCACGTGAACCGTATCGATGCCGGCGGCGTGTTTGAACATCTCGCCTGCGAGATGATTGGCGCCCCCGGTTCCCGCCGAGCCGTAGGTGAGCTTGCCTGGATTGGCTTTCGCATACGCGATGAGCTGCGCAACCGAGGACACGGGCGCCGACGGATTCACGGCGAGCACGTATGGCTGCGTCGTGAGCTGCGACACGGGCGCGAAGTCGCGCTGCGGGTCGTAGGGCAGCTTGTCCTTGAGCGCCGGCGTCACAGCGAAAGTCGTTTCCGACGAGACCAGCACCGTGTAACCGTCGGCCGGCGAACGTGCCGCCATCTCGGAGCCGATCACGGTGGCTGCACCGCCGCGGTTGTCGACTACGACGTTCTGCCCAAGACGCTTCGTCAGCACGTCGCTCGTGAGCCGCCCCATGATGTCGGTCGGGCCGCCCGGCGGATACGGCACGATCATGCGGATCGGGCGGTTCGGGTAGTCCTGTTGGGCGAATGCGGCACTGCCGAACAGAGATGCGGCGCAGATGGCAATCGCACGGATACATTGGATGTTCATGCTGAGCTTTTCGTTTGTGTCGTGTGTCTTAGGGCGCGCCCACGGCGCACCGAAATGCTGTGCGTCTCTGCAGGCCTCGCACGCTCGGACTGAGTGCTAACCGACGTGCGAATGCTACGTTCGCGGGGACCCCGCGTCTTCGACGCCCCCGCTCACCAATTACAATTTAACGCCAGCCGCCTCCAAGATGCCGCGTACGCGCCCCCGCTGCTCATCCGAGATCACGAGACGCTCCGCGAAGTCTTTTCCCATCGGCCGCGTCGCATCGATGCCCATCTTCGTCAACGTGAAGGTCTCGGGGTCCGACGTCGGATCGAGGATCGCGCCTTTGCAGCCGGGGATCATCACGATGTCCTTCTCCGCCCGCACGCGCGTCGCGATCGCCCACATGACGTCGCTCATGTCGAAGATATCGACGTCCTCGTCGACAACGATTACGTACTTGGTATAGAACTCGGTGCCGAGCGCGGCCATGATCGCCTGCTGCGGCTCGCCTTGCGCCGTCTTCTTCATTTTCACGATCGCCATGAATGCGCCGCACGTGCGGTGCGGCACGTGAACCGCGATCACGTTCGGGAGATTGCGCCGGAGCGTGTTGAGAATCTCGCCTTCGCGCGTCACGCACGAGACCAGGATGTGATCCTGCGACATGCCGGATACGATCGAATGAAACATGGCATCGCGACGCATGCGGATGCGATGCGCCACGAAAACATTCTGCGTGCTGCGATAGGACGCGTAGCCGGTGAACTCACTGAACGGGCCTTCGGGCTCGTGCGCATCGGCGAGGATTTCGCCTTCGATCACGATCTCCGCGCCCGCGGGTACTTCCAGGCCTTCGATCCCGGTTTTCGCGAGACGATAGGGCTCGCCGAAGAGGCCTCCGATGATCTCGAACTTGCGCACGTTCGGCGGGTACGCGTAGACCATCGCGCCCATGTAGTGCAGCGGATGGATGCCGAGCGTGATCGCCGCCGGCAGGTTCTGTCCGCGCTCGGCCGCACGCCGGTGAAACTCGTGCATGCGCCGGCGGGAATGCAGAGACACGCCGAGCTTGTTCCTGCCCTTGAGCATGAGTCGATGGAACCCCGTCGTGTCGACGCCCGTCACCGGATCGCGCGCCACGATTTGACCAGCCGTGATGTACGGCGCGGCGTCGACCGAGAAATGCAGCGGGATCGGGAGCTTCGTCAGATCGACGTCGTCGCCTTCGATGACGACGTCCTGCCACGGCGCCGCGGTGACCGTCTCGCACGGAATGTAGCGCTGGCAGCGCTCGCGAAACGCCGTCGGCAGATCCGATGCATCGACACCGAGGCACGCCGCGAGCAGCCGCCGATTGCCGGCGATGTTGGTGACGATCGGCATGCTGGCGCCTTCGACGTTCTCGTACACGACGACCGGACTCCTGCCCGCACGCTCGAGCTCGAAAACGAGTGACGTAACGTCGAGCTCGCGCTTGACGGGGACGCGGATGCGCAGAAGCTCTTCCGGAAAATCCCGCTCGACCATCGCCAGGAATGCGCGAAGGCTTTGCGGATCGTCTGTAGCGGTTCTCACCGTCATCGTTGTTCCTATCTGACGACCACCGGGTCGCCTTCCTCCTCACCGAACGGGAGCTCCGTGCCGAAGCCGCGCTGGCGTGCGCGCCGCAGTACCCATTTTCCGATGCCCGCGTCGAGAATACCCATTCCGGGCGATTCGTACATGATGATCTCGTCGGCACCCCCGCGACCCGGCTTCTTGCCGGCCACGACGTCGCAGAGCTCGGCTACAACGTTCCCAGGACCGAAACGCCCGCTCGCGACGAGCGTGTTGAAAGGCTTGCGTGGCGGTGTATCGCCGAGCACCTGATCGCTGCCGGACAGGAAAACGCGCGAGCGCAGCACCGTGTCTTCGTCGCACTCTCCCGGCGCAAGCGACATGTAGAGGACGCCCGGCTCGAGCCAGCTGCCTTCGAACACGATGACGTTGCCGCTCGTCGCGGTAATCATGATATCGGTATTCCTGACGGCCTCGCGTCCGGATACGGCCGGCACGACTTCGATCTTCAGTGCCGACTCCATGGCGGCGCAGAACCTCCGCACGTTTTCGGGCTTGCGGCTGTAGACCTTGATCGTTCTGATCGGGCGCACGGCGCACACAGCTTCCGCGAGGCCGCGTGCGTAGCGTCCGGTTCCGATGACGCCGAGCGTCGTCGCGTCCGCTCGCGCGAGATATTTCGCTGCGACACCGTAAGGCGCGGCAGTGCGTATCGCGTGCAGATGAAAATCCGAGATGATCGCCGACATGCCCATGTCGGACCAGTCGAAGAGGCAGATCACTTCCGATCTATTCGTGCCGCGATATCCCGAATAGACGCGCACCGCAGCCGCGCCGAGTCCCGGCACCATGCCCGGCAAGATGCGGATGTTGTGCCAGAGATGCCCGGGATGCGCGGGATGTTCCATCGTCACGCGCTTCAGATGAAAGGTGCTGCCCTCCGACTGCTGCCTGAGCACGCTTTCGATCGTCTCGACGGCTTCGCGATACGTGCCCTCGCCTTCGAGTGCGCGTTTTACGTCTTCTTCGGTGAGAAAGAGCATCGCTGTTCGGGGTGGTTGGAGCCTGGATTCTATCCGTACGACGCGAGAGCCCGTCCGCGTGCCCTCATATCGACACGATGGCACTGATCTCGTGCGCGAGCGCCGTCTCCTGCTCGCGGCGCGCGCGCTCGGCCTCGTGCACATCCACTTCTGCGAAGCGGATCGTGCGCCCGGGTTTGCGCCGTGCGACGAGCGGAACGTCGGCCGAGATGACGGTCGCGATCTTTGGGTATCCTCCGGTCGTCTGGTTGTCGACCATGAGCACGATCGGCTGTCCGGAGCCGGGCACCTGAACCGCACCCGTGACGATGCCGTCGGAGACGATATCGTAACCGGCCTTGTGTGCGATCGCCGCGCCCTGAAGTCGATAGCCCATGCGATCGGCTTGTGGCGATACGACGTACTCGGACGTGAGAAACGTGCGGACGGAGGCGTCGGTGAAGTAATCGAGCTGCGGCCCGAGCACGACGCGAATCGCATCGTCCAGACGCAAATCAGGCGGAGTCGCGAGTGCGCGTTCGCCTCTTTCGGCAACGGCGGGAAGAGCGACCGCGAGCACATCCCGGGATTGCAAGCGCCGCCCCTGGAAACCGCCGATTTTCCCGCGCACGTATGTCGACGCACTGCCGAGCACGGGCGGCACGTCGATCCCGCTTTCGACGGCGAGATAGGCGCACACGGAATCAGGGAACGATCCGATCTTCAGCACCTCGCCACGAACGAGCCTCGCGCTTTGTGCCGACGTAATGCGGCGCGGGCTCTCTGAACGCACCTCGATCGCCGCATTGCAGCCGACGACCGCAACGCGAACCGATTCCGCGAGCACTTTCAGCGTCGGCCCTTGCAGAAGCATTTCGAGGGCAGGGGTGCCTGCGGGGTTTCCGACCAGCGCATTCGCGAGAGCGAGGCTGATACGGTCGAGCGGTCCCGATCGCGGCACGCCGACATCCTGAAAGCCGATGCGCCCGAGGTCCTGAACCGTCGTGTGCGGCCCCGGCGCAATCACTTCGAGCGCGTTCACGCCGGCAAGCTCTCGCACTCGGCCTGATATGCATCGTGTTCGACAGCGCGACGAATATCGTCGAATTCGACTCGGCTCACCCGCACGAAACACACCTTGTCGCCTGCAGCGAGCAAAGCGGGCTGCGGCAGGCGCACGTCGAAAAGCCGCAGCGGGGTCGCCCCGATGAGATGCCAGCCGCCGGGACTTTCCACCGGATAGACCGCTGTCTGACCAGCGGCGATGGCAATCGACCCCGCCGGCACTTTCACGCGCGGGTCGGTACGACGCGGGAGCACGAGCGACGGGGGAAGGTCACCCATGTACGGAAACCCCGGCGAGAAGCCCAGCATGTAGACGTGGAAAACCGCGGAGGTGTGGAGTTCGATCACTTCGGCTTCGCTCAACCCGGTCCGCGCCGCCACTTCCGCAAGATCCGGTGCATGCGGCTCGTCGTAACAGGCGGGCATCCGCCAGAGCCTCGCCGCTTTGGTCGCGCTCGTTCCCGCCTGCACGAGGGACTCGAGCGTCGCGATCAGCTCCGCACTGGCGATCGCGAGCGGATCGTGCAGGACCATGAGCGAGCGATAGGTTGGCACGGTCTCGATGACGCCATGGATCTTCGCCGCGCGCACGGTCGCGCTCAGGCGCAACACGCGCTCGCTCACCTCACGGTCGACACGATCGCCGAATTCGACGATGACAGCCGTGTCGCCCGAGACCAAGAACCGCACGTCCATCTCTCGTAGGCTGATAGTTGACTGCGACGGCCTAGTATAGTGCGCGCCTCGATCCGGTCCGGTCGTTGCCAGTATAATTTCGCGATGCAAACGCGCCCTACTCTTGCAATCATCGGCGGCACGGGCGCACTCGGCACCGGGCTCGCGACGCGATGGGCTGGCGCGGGCTACGCGGTCGTGCTCGGCTCGCGTACGCGCGAGAAAGCTGAGGAAGCCGCACAGCGTATCGAAGCACGCAACGGCGCGCCGGCGGTTCGCGGTCTCGACAATAGAGAAGCGGCAGCCGCGTGCGAGATCGTGGTCGTCGCCGTGCCTTACGGAAATCACGCGGCCATCCTCGACGATATCAAGGATGCCGTTCGAGGGAAGATCGTCGTGGATGCCGTCGTGCCGTTGGTGCCGCCAAAAGTGTCCGTGGTGCAGCTTCCGCCGGAAACGTCAGCTGCGCAGGCCGCGCAAGCGCGACTCGGCGCTGAAACGCGGGTCGTCTCCGCGTTCCACAATGTCGCGGCGGCGAAGCTCGCCTCGGGCGCCTCCGTGGATTGCGATGTGCTCGTATTCGGCGATGACCGCAGCGCGCGCGAGACCGTCATCGCGCTCGCGAATGACGCAGGCACGCGCGGAATCGATGGCGGGGCGCTCGCGAACGCCGTTGTTGGCGAAGCGCTCACCGCAGTGCTCATTTCGATCAACAGGCGTTACAAGGTGCCTGGCGCCGGGATACGCATCACCGGCATTCCCGACGATTCCACGCGATGATCCACGCCTGGATGGACAAGATCGCAGACGACGACGCTTACGCGCTCGTCGATGCCGACATTGACGCGCTGATGCGCGCCGCGGCTGCGCGTCGGGATGCCGCGCATGGCTCAGTGGTGAGCTACTCACGGAAGGTTTTCATTCCGCTGACGCAACTCTGCCGCGACGTATGCCATTACTGCACGTTCGCGCACGGGCCGCGCAAAGGCGAGCGCGCGTATCTCACGCTGGACCAGGTTCTCGCGATCGCGCGTGCGGGCGCTGCGGCCGGATGCAAGGAAGCCTTGTTCACGCTCGGAGACAAGCCCGAGCTTCGTTACCGCGTCGCCCGCGAGGAGCTCGCTGGCCTTGGTCATGCGACAACGCTTTCATACCTCGCGGAAGCCGCGCGCATCGTCCACAAAGAAACAGGCCTGTTGCCGCACATCAACGCGGGCGTCATGGATGCGGCAAGCATCGTGGCCTTGCGGGCCGTCTCGGTATCGCAGGGGCTGATGCTCGAAAGCGCATCCGAGCGTTTGTGCGCGCGAGGCGGCCCGCATTTCGGCTCGCCCGATAAGAAACCTGCGGTGCGGCTCGAGACGCTCGAGCATGCAGGACGCACAGCCGTGCCGATGACCACCGGCCTTCTCGTCGGCATCGGCGAGACGCGCAGCGAGCGCATCGACGCGCTGCTCCGCATACGCGGACTGCACGAGCGCTACGGGCACATCCAGGAAATCATCATCCAGAATTTCCGGCCCAAGCCGGGAACGCGCATGGCCGAGACGCCCCCGCCACCGCTCGAAGAACATCTGTGGACGATCGCTGCGACGCGCGTGCTTTTCCATCCCTCGATGAACATCCAGGCGCCTCCGAACTTGAGTCCGGGACACCTCGTGCACCTCGTCGAAGCCGGGATCAACGATTGGGGCGGCGTATCGCCAGTCACGCCCGATCACGTGAATCCGGAAGCGCCGTGGCCGCAACTCGATGTGCTGCGGCATGTCACCGAAAGCACAGGCAAGGCGCTCGTCGAGCGTCTTGCGGTCTATCCGTCCTACATACATGCGATGGATCGCTGGATAGCGCCCGCTTTCCATACGCCGATACTGCATCGCGTCGACAGCCAGGGCTTCGCTCGAGGCGACGACTGGTCGCCGGGGTTGAAGGGCGATCCGCCGGTAGCCGAGCTCATGGCGTTCACGCATGCCTCCGTGCGCAGCCCGCTCCACTCGATACTCACGAAGGCGAAGGACGGCGTCACGCTCGCGGAAGACGACATCGTGCGACTCTTCGAAGCGCGCCGGGCCGACTTTCACGCGGTCTGCGAGGCCGCCGACGAGCTGCGAAGGCGCATGAACGGCGACGTCGTGAGCTACGTCGTCAATCGGAACATCAATTACACCAACATCTGCTCGTATCGCTGCCGCTTCTGCGCCTTCGCGAAAGGCAAGGCCGCGGAAAATCTGCGAGGAAAACCGTACGACCTTTCGCTCGAAGAGATCCAGCGCCGGTCGCGTGAAGCCTGGGATCGTGGCGCGACGGAAGTGTGCATGCAGGGCGGCATCCATCCGAGCTATACCGGCGCGACATATCTCGAGATCTGCCGGGGCGTGAAAAGCGCGGTGCCCGAGATGCACGTGCACGCGTTCTCACCGCTGGAAGTCTGGCAGGGCGCGCGCACGCTGGGACTTTCGCTCGACGCCTATCTCGGGGAGCTCAAGGCTGCCGGCCTCGGCACGCTCCCGGGAACGGCCGCCGAAATACTCGATGACGAAGTCCGCGCGACGCTCTGTCCCGACAAGATCAAGACCGCCGAGTGGCTGCAGGTGATGCGCACGGCGCACGGCGTGGGATTTCGCACCACGTCGACGATCATGTTCGGGCACATGGAGCAAGCCGTGCACTGGGCGAGGCACCTGCTGCGCATACGCGCGTTGCAGGCAGAAACAGGCGGCTTCACCGAGTTCGTGCCGCTCCCGTTCGTTCACATGGAAGCGCCGATCTACCTGAAAGGCCGAGCACGTCGAGGCCCGACGTTTCGCGAAGCCGTGCTCATGCACGCCGTTGCGCGCCTCACGCTTCATCCGCTCATTCCGAACATCCAGGCCTCGTGGGTCAAGTTGGGCGCAGAAGGGCTGAAGCTTTGCCTGAACGCGGGCGTGAACGATCTCGGCGGCACTCTCATGGACGAATCGATCTCGCGCGCGGCCGGAGCGTCGCACGGGCAGGAAATGCCGCCCGCGGCGATGGAGGCGCTCATCCGGTCCGCGGGACGCACGCCGCGCGTGCGCACGACGCTTTACGCCGACAGCCCGCGCGCGAGCGCTCAGCAGCTGGTCAATTAAGAGGAGATGCGCATGACCACCATCAATCTCAACGCCGACATGGGCGAAAGCTACGGACGCTTCACAGTCGGCAACGATGAAGAGATCCTGAAAGTCATCAATTCCGCCAGCATCGCCTGCGGCTTTCACGCGGGTGACCCGACGGTCATGGCGAAGGCGGTGCGGTTAGCCAAGGAAAACGGCGTCTCGATCGGCGCGCATCCGGGTTTCAACGACCTCTGGGGTTTCGGCCGGCGTCAGATCCAGATGAACCCGAAAGATCTCGAGTACATGGTCGCCTACCAGATCGGGGCCTTGAACGGCATCGCGGCCGCTGTCGGCATGAAAGTGACGCACGTGAAGCCGCATGGCGCGCTCAACAATATGGCGCACGTCGACCCCGAATACGCGCGCGCGATCGCCCGCGCGATCAAGTCGGTGGACCGCGACATCATCTTCGTCGCGAACGTGCTGTCCGAAATGGTCAAAGCGGGACGTGAAGAGGGCTTGCGCGTCGCGGAAGAAGCCTACGTCGACCGCACGTACGACGATACGGGCGCGATGACCTCGCGCCGCTTCCCGGATGCGATGATTCACGACGCGGAGCAGGCAGTGAAACAGGTGCTCTCGTTCGTCAACGAAGGCGCGGTCATTAGCAGGAGCGGCAAGAAATTTCCGACGCGCATACACACCTTCTGCTGCCATGGCGACGAAGCGACGGGCGTCGGAGTCGTCAGCAAGGTGCGCGACGCGCTCCAGAAGAACGGCATCCAGCTGAAGACGCTGCCGGAGATGGATCTGTAGGCGTGGGGCTGAACGGCGCAGGCATGCGCCACGACATCGCCCCGCGACCCAAACCGTTCGTCCTGAGCTTGTCGACAAGCTCAGGACGAACGGGACGGCAATTTCGAAGCGTTCGTACTCTGTTCGTACCTGTCGCGATTGCAATCACCTCCGTGCTCTCGCCTGCGCACGCCCAGCAATTCCCCACCAAGCCCATCCGTATCGTCGTGCCATTCCCGCCGGGCGGCTTCTCGGACGTCTTCTCGCGCATCATCGGGCAGAAGATGAACGAATCGTGGGGCCAGCAGGTTATCGTGGACAATCGTCCCGGTGCAGGCGGGAACATCGGTGCGGACATCGTCGCCAAAGCGCCGCCGGACGGCTACACGCTCTGCATGGGCACGATCGGCACGCATGCCATCAACGCGACGCTCTTCAGCAAGCTGCCGTACGATCCGGTGCGTGATTTCGTCGCGGTCGCTTTCGTCGTCGAAGCGGAGGGCCTGCTCGTCGTGCATCCTTCTCTTCCTGTGCGAACGACGAAAGAGCTGATTGCACTCGCGCGGAGCGAACCCGGACAGCTCACGTACGCATCGGCCGGTGCGGGCACGACGAGCCATCTCGCGGGCGAGCTTTTCAAGACGATGGCGAAAGTCGACATCACGCACGTGCCGTACAAGGGCAACGTGCCGGCCATCAGCGATCTCATGTCCGGCGAGACGTCGATGCTCTTTGCGACGCTCCCGACGGTGCTACCTCAGGTGCAGGCCAATCGCCTGCGCGGCATAGCCGTTCTGGGCAGCAAGCGCTCCGCGGCGCTGCCGCAGATTCCGACACTCGCGGAATCGGGCCTGCGCGGATTCGAAGTGAACAACTGGACCGGGCTCCTCGCGCCGGCCGGGACGCCCGCCGCAGTGGTCAATCGCGTGAACGGCGAAGTGAACCGCATCATGCAGCTTCCGGACGTGCAGGCACGGCTTCCGAAGGAAGGGCTGCGGCACGTCGCGATGACGCCGCAGCAGTTCGGCGAATTCGTGCGCTCGGAGAAGGAGAAGTGGGCGCCGATCGTGAAAGCGACGGGCGCGAAGGCGGACTAAAGCGATCAGCTAGCACCAGGTTTCTTTCGGTGAGCGGGGGCCTCGAAGAGGCGGGGTCCCCGCGACCCTTCGACGGTGTCCGTTCGTGCTGAGCGTGCCGGCGGCACACAGTCGAAGCATGAACGGGCGCTCAGGGCGAACGGAACTGCGTAGTTAATCCGAGGCTGCGGAGACGGACCCACGCGCGTCGCACACGCGCGATCCCCGCGGACATCGCGATCAGGGCCGAAACTCCCGCAGCCGCGGAATGATCTGCTCCGCGATGATCTGAATCTGGCTCATCTCGTATTTGTACGGCACGAAGATGAGCTTCTGCACGCCGACCGCGAGGTGCTCCTTCAATTGCGCGACGCATTCGTCGACGGTGCCGATGATCGCGCTGTCTTTGGTCGAATCGCTCCACGCCGCGTAATCCCACTCTTTCCCGAGCCATTCCATCATCTGGCTTTCAACGGCCGCACGCGACTTGCCGATCATGATCGGCAACTGCGCCCCGTTGATCAGCGTGTCGGGGTCCTTGCCGGCGTCCTTGGCGAAGCTCCGAACCTTCTCCCACGATTTCGCGAAGCTCTCGGGCCGATAGAAATAAGTGAGCCACCCGTCGCCGGCGACGGCCGCGCGCTTCAGCACGACGTCGACATAGCCGCCGATGAGAATCGGCGGACGCGGCTTCTGAGCGGGCTTGGGATACATGACGCCCGCCGGAATCTTGTGATGCGGCCAGTCGCCTTTCACCATGTCCTCGGTCCAGAAGCGCTTCAGGAGGTCGAGGTTCTCATCCATGATCTTGCCGCGTTCGTTGAACGGGACGCCCACCGCATCGAACTCGCGCCGATACCACCCTGCTGCGAACGCCATCAGGAGACGGCCGTCCGAGAGCTGATCGAGGCTCGAGAGCTGTTTCGCAAGCACGACGGGATTTCGCAGAGGCAGCACGAGGACCCCGGTCGAGAGCTTGATCTTCTTCGTCCGAGCGGCAATGGCGGTGAGGAGCGTCAGCGAATCGAAGACCGGGAAGTTGGGTTCGACCCCGAGCAGGATGTGATCCCACACCCAGAGCGAATCGAACCCCATCTCTTCCATCTTCACGCCGTATTCGACGAGCGCTTTTCCGTCCGGCATCTCTGGATAGGTCGTGAAGTTGCGCGCGGCGATGCCGAAAGTGTTGTGTAAGGTGGCCATAGAGTCTCTGACTGTCATCGCGAGGAGTGCAGCGACGTGGCGATCACGTGGCGCACGCAATGTTGGCAACGCGGTTGCGTAGCCTGTCCTGAGCTCTGTCGAAGGATCATCGCACTCCTCGCAGTAACACTATGCAGTGTAGAGCCGCTGCGGATCGAGATTCCGCAGAACGGCAAGCTCGCGCTCGCTCGGCGGCTCGGTCACGGCGACCTCGCCGTTCACCGCCATGTTGAAACCCGTATTTTCGTGCACCTGCTCGAGCGCGACGCCGGGATGCAGCGCCAGAACCTTCATGTGCCGGGTCTCCTCATCGAATCCGAAGAGACCGAGATCCGTCACCACGCGATACATGCCGCCCGCCGGAAGTCCGTTCTCGCGGCGCGTCGTGCCACCGCGCAGAAATCCCGGGCTCGTCACGAAATCGACGCGCTCGACGAAGCGCCGCTTCTCGTGCTTCATCGCCACGATCATCTGCGCAAGGCTTGCGATGTCGTTCCCGCCGCCCGTGCCGGGCAGCCGCGTCTTCGGACGAGCGGGATTGCCGATGAACGACGAATTGAGATTGCCGTACTGATCGATCTGCGCGCCGCCCATGAAGCCGACGTCGACGTAGCCGCGCTGCAGCAGCAGCAATACGTCCGTGCTCGGGAGCACCATGTTCGCGCGTATCGTGCAGCGCTGCTCGTTCGTCGAGGGCGGAAGCTTCCCGGGTTCGATGCTCGGCCCGATCACGCCGCCTTCGAACAGTATCGTGAGACCGGGGCAGTGCAAGCCTTGAGCGAGCGTGGCGGCGAGCAGCGGAATGCCAACGCCCGCGAACACGATCTGCCCGTCTTTCAGGAGCCGCGAGCTCATGACAGCGAGAAGCTCGGAGGCGGTGTATTCGGGTGAGACCATGCTGGCGTTCTTGGGCATCAGCGCTGAACGTACCGGAGGGTCATTGCGAGCGGCACCGTCGCGAAGCAATCCCGGAGCGTCCGCATCGACGTGCGCCCACGGACAGCGGAGCGGTCGGGTGCCACGTCCCTAGCGCTCCTCGCAATAACGCCTTGCGTGCACGCTCGCGCGAGCGCGAGGCACCAACGGCTCGCACGAACGGAGGAAAAGCACGCAAGCCAAGCTCAGCGGACGGACGGTTACGCATTCGAGACCCTGCGTCCGCCTTTCGCGGCTTCGAGCAACGTCTCAAGCCCAAGCAGCTCGAGATATCCCGCCCAGGACTTCGGTCCGTAGATATAGTGATCGAGGTACTCGGCCATGCCCTTCACAGGATCCTTGTTCACGAGCGACGTGTAGTAGTCCATGTGCCTGAAGAGCGGCTCGTTGACGCCGCTGCATTCGTGAGGTGCGCAGCCGAACGGCACTTCGACGACGGCTTCGACAGCGAAGAACGGGATCTTCGTCTGATCGGGGGCGCGCCGGATCTGATCGTTCGAAACGATGCGCTCCGTCGTGAGTATCACCCGATTCGCCGCCATCGCGAGATCGATGTCGAGGAACTGAAGACCTTCCATCTGAGCGTTGCCGTACGCGTCGCAGCGCTGGACGTGGATCAGCGCCACGTCCGGATTGAGTGCGGGAACGAGCAGAAGCTTGTCGCCCGTGAACGGGCAATCCATTTCGCGCGCTTCCGGACGCTGCTGCAGCACGTCGGAGCCCAGCATCGAGCGCATCGGCAGGAACGGGACGCCCATCGCGCCGGCACGGAAGCGAAGACCCATCGCCATGTGGCTCCATTCATCGAAGCGCACCCGGCCGCTTTCCACGTGATGACGCATGACGCGCGAGACGCCCCACACGATGCCCTGGCTGAACCAGCTCGTGATGATGTGCTCGCACGCGCCGGAGCCGAGAAGCCAATCGCCTTCGCTGGACGTTATGCCGCGTGCGCACGTGAGACGCTTGCGGCCGGCACGGATGAGCGACCAGACCATCGCCATCGGTGTGCGGGAGAGCGTGCTGCCGCCGATGCCGACCGTCTCGCCGTCCTTCACGAGCGCCGCGGCTTCTTCCAGCGTGACGACTTTCTCGTGCAAGCTGCGGTCGCGCTCTTCGAGCTTGCGGCGGAGGTCGAGGTACGATTCGCTCATGCTAGTCGCTATCCCGCATATCGCGCCCCGGTATCCGCGTTGAACTCGTCGATCAGCTTGTCCCACTCCGGAATGGAATCCTGCAGAGCCGTCCAGAAGGCCGGGTCCTTGCGACGGTCGAAATCCTGCACAGAGATGCCCTGCTGCTCTACCCACGTGTAGTAGCCGAGATTGAAGATCCGCCGCCGGTCGACATGCGTGAGCTCCATCACGTGATCGTCCGCGATGCCTTCGAGGTGCTGACCGAAGATCTCGCCGGCGTTCACCTGATCGAAGCCACGCGTGTAGCGTCGCCGTGCGTACGCAGTGCGCTCGCTGTCGTAGAGTGCGGCGCTGTCGGTCGCAATCGTGACGATCGCATCGGAGTCGGAGAGCTCGAGATGCTTGGCGAGCTTGATCGACGCGACGATGTTCGCATTGCCGGAAAGGCCGACGTGCCGCAGCTCGTCTATGAGCGCGGGATCGATGTCTCGGCGGCGCGCGAGATAGTCGCGCCCGATCTTGTCGTTGAAGAGCAGATTGAGCGCGTCCGAAGAGCGATCGGACACGCCGATCACGAAATCCGTGTTCATTACGTTATGGATGAGCGGAATGTGCTTGTCGCCGATACCCTGGATGTTGTGCTCGCCGTAACCGTTCACGAGCATCGTCGGGCATTCGATCGCTTCGACTGCCGCGATGCACGTGTCGTGCCACTGCTTCAGGTAATCGCCCGCGCCGATCGTACCCGCAGAGCCCGTAGCGGCGACAAAGGCGGTCAATCGCAATTCGGGATTCGATTCGCGCACGTTCGAATAGATGCGCTCGAGCGCTTGCCCGGTGACGTGGTAGTGGACGAGATAGTTGCTGAATTCGGAGAACTGATTGACGATCACGTTCGTCGGCTCTTTCGCGAGCTCGCCGCACTTATCGTAGATCTCCTTCACGTTGCTCTCGGTACCGGGCGTGCGAATGATATCCGCGCGATCGGTCACCCAGCGGTCGAGCCAGTCGAATCGCTCCTTGCTCATGCCCGCAGGCAGCACCGCGACGCCGCGACAACCGAGCGTGCGCGAAATCGCCACACCGCCGCGACAATAATTGCCGGTCGAGGGCCAGATGGCCTTGTCGCGCGTCGGATCGAAACGGCCGCTCACGAGCCGAGGCACGAGACAGCCGTACGCCGCGAGCACCTTGTGCGCACCGATCATGGGAAAGCGATCGCCGAGTGCGACGACGATCTTCGCCTTGACGCCGGTGAGCGCTTCGGGCAATACGAGATAGGCCGGCACGTCGACGAGACCGACGCGCGCTGCATCGTTGAACCAGTGAACGCGCCACAAATTCGCGGGCGAAGGCTCGTCCGGACCAACGCCTGCGAGAACCGCTTCCTGCAATCGCGAGATGCCTACAGGCTCTGCGAGCTGCGATAACGTCGGAAGAGGAACATTGAACTCTCGCAAGCGCTGCACGGCGCGCTGGCGAACTGCCCTGTCGGCGATTTCGGGAACAAGACTGAAGGGATTCATGAGAGACCGGCTACCCACACCGGCTTCTGTATATCATATTCTCCATGAAAACGCGCATACACGGCGGTTGGGTCGTCGGCCACGACAAAGGACATCACCGGCTCGATCGAGACCACGAGGTCGTCTTCGAAGACGACAACATTCTGTATGTGGGTCCGAGCTTCGAAGGCCATGTCGATCGCGAGATCGACGCGCGCGGCAAGCTCGTCGCACCCGGCTTCATCGACACGCACGTCCACTCAGGCCATCGCGCTTCGCACCGTCTCATCAGCGATGCCGGCCGTGGCGACTATTTCGGCCAGCCGTTCTTCGAGATCAGCGTACCGAAGGAAGGCACACGCATCGATGGGGACGTCCGCTATCTGCGCCCGGACGAAACCGGCATGGAAGCGGAGCTCGAGCTGCACGCGCTCTACACCGTCGCGGAGCTGCTGCGCAACGGCGTGACCACGTTCGTCGAGTACGGCAGCCAGCTGCGCATCCAGGAAGCGCTCATGTCACAGTGCCTCGGTCTCGGCGTGAGAGGTTATCTCGGACCAGGATACGACTCCGGCCGATGGGTGGGCGATGAGCACGGCCGACTGAAGCGCGTTCTCAACGAGGAAAACGGCCGTCGCGAGTTCGAAGGCGCGTTGAAGTGGATCGAGCGTAACGACGGCGCCGGCGGCGGTCTCATACGCGGCATTCTCGTTCCGCGCGAGCTCGAGACCTGCAGTCTCGATCTTTTACGAATGACGCGCGAAGTCGCCGACGAGACGAAGCTCCCGATGGCAACTCATGCGGCCTACAGCATCATCGAATTCTACGAAGTCGTCCGCGAGCATCGGCGCACACCGATTGAAATACTGGACGATCTCGGCATGCTCAGGCCGACGCTGAACATCGGGCACGGCAACCTGCCCGCGGACAGCGAGCGGCTCAACTACCCCGGCGCGCAGGACCTGAAGCTCATGGGTGCGGCGGGCGTCTCGATATCCCACTGCGCGATCAACATCATTCGACGTGCGCGGGTACTCGACAACTGGCAGCGCTATCGGGAGCTCGGCATCAACATCTCGCTCGGCTCGGACACCTACCCGCGAGACATGATTCTCAACATGCGAACCGCGTCCTATCATGGCAAAGTCATGAGCCATAACTACAAGGCCGCGACCGCCGCGGAAGTTTTCACGGCGGCGACAGTCGGCGGCGCCCGCTCTCTCGGGCGCGACGATCTGGGTCGACTTGCGCCCGGTGCGCGAGCCGACATCGTTTTGGTCGACCTGACCGGAAGAGGCACGCTCAGGATGGGGCCCGTACGCGATCCCATCAAGAGCCTGGTGGAGTGCGGCGTCGGCGACGACGTCGACACGGTGATCGTCGCAGGCAAGACACGGATGGAAGGCGGTCGCATACCGGGCATCGATTTGAATGACGTGCGTGAACGCGCGCAGAGCGCCGGCGAACGCATCTGGGCGCATTGGCACGAATCGGATCCCCTGGGCCGCACGCACGAGGAGGCATGCCCATGGTCCTTCTGCCCGGCGTCGTATCGCGACGGCGAGCTGGAATAGGATGTGCTAAGGCGATTGACTGTCATCGCGAGGCAGGGGGTGCCGAAGCAATCTCGTTGCGAACGTTACGTGTGCCGCGAGATCGCCACGCCCGAGCCGGGCTCGGGATGACATTTCGGTCATTGCGAGCACACGGTGCGAAGCAATCCCGGAGCGTCCGCTCTCATGCGCAACGCTTCAGGCGAACCCATGCTGCCGCGCCCGCGATGACACGTGAATTCACGCGTCACATAATGGGGAGAATATGACTCAGCTATCTCGGTTGACCGCGATCGCCATCGCGGCCTGTACCATTGCGCCGTCGTTTGATGCCGTCGCGCAAACCTATCCGACCAAACCCGTGCGCATCATCGTGCCCTTCAGTCCCGGCGGCGCATCGGATGCGCTGCCAAGACTGCTCGGCGCGAAGCTCGCGGAGCTTTGGGGCCAGCAGATCATCATCGACAACCGCCCCGGCGCCGCGGGAAACATCGGAATGGAAATGGGCGCGAAAGCGCCGCCCGACGGCTATACACTCACCTCGGGCCCGATCGGCAATCTCGCGGTGAACCCGCACATGTACAAGCTCTCGTACGACGTCTTCAAGGATTTCACGCCGATCACGATGATGGGCACAGTCGAAAACGGGCTCGTGGTCCACCCGTCGATACCGGCACGGTCGGTTAGGGAGCTGATTGCGCTGCTCAAGGCGCGCCCCGGAGAGCTCAACTTCGGCTCGGGTGGTGTCGGCACGCAGGCGCACATGGCGGGCGAGCTTTTCAAGGCGATGACCGGAACCAACATGGTGCACGTGCCCTACAAAGGTGTGGGCGCCTCGGTCGCGGATCTGCTCGGCGGCCATCTCGCGATGATCTTCGCGCAGATGCACGCGGTGCTTCCGTACGTGAAAACGGGAAAGCTGCGGGCGCTCGGTATCGCGACGCCGAAGCGCAGCCCCGCATTCCCCGATCTGCCGACGATCGCCGAGGCCGGAAACCTGCCCGGCTTCGAGTCGATCTCGTGGTATGCCCTCATCGGCCCCGCAGGCATGACGCCGGCGCTGGTGACGAAGATCCAGGGCGATTCCGCCAAAGTGCTCCACAGCGCGGACATTCGCGAGAAGCTGGCGGCGCAGGGTGTGGAACCGGGCGGCGACACGCCCGATGAGCTGCGCAAAGTGATGCGCGCGGATTACGATCGCTATGGCACGATCATCAGGAAGCTCAATATAAAGGCAGATTAAACGTACGTGACAAAGGAGTAGCGACATGAAAGCGATGTTGAAAACGGCACTCGCAGCAGTGTTCTCCAGTCTCGCAATCGCAGGCGCGGCCGCTGCCGCACAGGCGCCCGGCACGATAAAGATCGGAGTGAACGAACCGCTCACCGGGGCCGTCGCGGCATCGGGCAACTTCGTAACGAACGGCGCGAAGATCGCCGCCGACGAGATCAATGCGAAGGGCGGCGTCCTCGGCTCGAAGATCGAGCTCGTCATCGAAGACAACAAGAGCAATCCGACGGAAGCGGTGGCCGCGGCGGAAAAGCTCATCGTACGCGACAAGGTCCCCGTCATGATGGGTGCGTGGAGTTCCACCTACACGCTCGCGGTCATGCCGAAGCTCATGGAATACAAGGTGCCGATGCTGGTCGAGACCTCGTCGTCCGACAAGATCACGGTCTCGGGTAATCCGTATGTCTTCCGCATCGCGCCGACATCCGGAATGGAAGCCGATGCGTTCGCGAATCGCGTGAAGGCCTTCAAGATTCGCAAAGCCGATTTCCTGGTCGTGAACAACGACTGGGGCAAAGGCTCGGCGGATGTGTTCTCGAAGATGCTGAAGGAACAGGGCGCCTCGATCGGCGTCGTCGAGACGATGGATGCGTCCGCGCAGGACTTGAACGCGCAGCTCTCGAAGTTGCGAAGCTCCGACGCCGACACGCTGTTCGTCACGACCGCGGTGGAGCAGCTCACGCTCGTTCTGCGTCAGGCACAGGCGCTCGGCCTGAAACGCCAGATCATCACGACGGGCGGATCGCAATCGCCCGACCAGCTGATCGAGCAGGCGGGTCCCGCCGCGAACGGCAGCTACCATCTGCTCTTCTTCCCGCCGTGGTTCCCTGAAGCCGCTCCCAATCCTAAGATCGCGAAAGCGTTCGTCGATGAGTGGAAGAAACGCGGCTATACGTTCGCCGGATTGACTGAAGGCTTCCGCGGCTACGACGGCATCCAGACGATCGCGGCCGCGATCACCAAAGCCGGCAAAGCCGAGCCCGAAGCGATCCGCCAGGCGCTGTGGCAGACGCAGCTCACCGGGCTGAACGGGAAGATCGCGTTTACGAAGGCCGGCCCGGCCGGGAAGGAAAGCGGCCAAAGCATTGCGACCGTATACGTGATCAAGATCGATAACGGCAAGGTCGCTCTTGTTCGCTGAGGCGCCGACGAGAGTCATTGCGAGAAGCACCGCGACGAAGCAATCCCGGAACGTCTGTGGCTGTCATCGTGCGGCACGCGATCGCCACGGCGCCCGCGGCGCCTCGCGATGACACGTGAGGGGCGACTCGCTCGCCCCTCACTCGTTTATGGACGAACTACTCCAGCATCTCGTCAACGCGCTGATCCTGGGGGGCACTTACGCCCTTCTGGGCATCGGGCTCACGCTCATCTTCGGGATCATGCGCGTGGTGAATTTCACGCACGGTGAGCTCTACGCGTTCGGCGGCTACATGATGTTCTTCTTCACCTCGGCGCTCGGGGTGAATTTCTATCTGGCGCTCCTCGCCGCGCTCGTGCTCGGGTTGATCGTCGGGGCTCTCATCGAGCTCGTTTTGCTGAGACCGATGCGCGGAGCCGACATCGATACGACGATGCTCGTCATGATCGGCTGCTGGATCGTTCTTCAGAACATGGAAATGATGACGTGGGGCGGTGTCGCGAAATCGGTCGTGTCGCCGCTGCCTTCGGAACCGCTCGTGCTCGGTCCCGTCTCGGTTGCGTGGCTGCGCGTGTTCGTGTTCGCGGTGGCCGCGTTGCTCATCGCCGGCACCTACGCGCTCATCCATCGCACGAAGCTGGGCAAAGCGATGCGCGCGACGTTCCAGGACCGCGACACCGCGGCGCTCATGGGCGTAAACGTCGGCGCGATCAACACGATAACGTTCGCACTGGGCTCCGCGCTTGCCGCGGCCGCCGGCGCGCTTCTTGGGGCCGTGTTCGTCATCACGCCCACCATGGGCGATCTCGCAGCCCTGAAGGCGTTCGCCATCGTGATCCTCGGCGGCCTCGGGAGCATCACCGGCGCGACGATCGGCGGATTCATCCTGGCGACAGTGGAAGAGCTGGGCGCGGGCTACGTCTCCTCAGGTTACCGAGACGCCATGGGCTTTCTCCTCATCATCGCCGTGCTTCTTTTCAAGCCCACGGGACTTTTCGCGCGTGCAGAGAGAATCGGTTGAAGGTTGCACTGGTCGTTCTCTGGCTTGCGCTGCTCCTCACGATCCCGCTCTGGGTAGACACGTATTTCCTGCACGTGCTCATCACGACAGGGATCATGACGATCGCGGCGATGAGCCTGAATCTCCTGCTCGGCTATACGGGACAGCTGAGCCTCGGGCACGTTGCATTCTTCGGGATCGGCGCGTACGCGAGTGCTCTCACCGCGCTCGGTTTCGATGTCACCATCTTCGGCCATCGCATCGTTCACGAGCCCTGGCCGCCTTTCGCGGGTTTCGCGATCGCGATCGTCATCGCGGGTCTGTGCGGCTACGCGATCGGCAAGCTTTCCTTCAGGGTGCGCGGCGCCTACTTCGTGATTGTCACCATCAGCTTCGCCGAAGTGACGCGACTCATCGCCTTGAACTGGGTCGAGCTCACGCAGGGACCGCTCGCGCTCAATAACATCCCTCCGTTCACGCTCGCTCTTCCCGGTATCGGCGAGTACACCATGTGGGGCAAGGTGCCCAACTATTACCTCGTGCTCGCCGTCGCCGGCCTCGCGTACCTCGTCATCCGCAGGCTCGTGCTCTCGCGCACCGGCCGCGCCATGATCGCTCTGCGCGAGAACGAACCGCTCGCGACGTCGGTCGGTATCGATGTGACGCGCTGTCTGGTGCTTGCCGCCGTCGTCTCGGCGGCCATCGCAGGCGCGGCAGGCGCGCTCTACGCCCATTTCGTGAGGATTATCGATCCCGACATCTTTCTCTTCATCTACACGGTCACGATGGTCATCATGGTCATCACCGGGGGTAAAGGCACGCTCGCCGGACCGATCGTCGGCGGAATCATTTTCGGCCTGCTGCCGATCGCGCTCCGCGCGTGGGCGACGCCGGTCGCGCAATGGATCATCTACGGCGTGCTGATGATCGTCATCGTGTTCTTCCTGCCGCGCGGGATCGTGCCGGCGGTACGCGACTGGTGGGACAGTGCAGCCCTGTCATCGCGAGGCGCAGCGCGCCGTGGCGATCCCGTGGCGCACGTCGACGCCCGTGACGAGATTGCCTCGTCCCGGCGGTCCTCGCAATGACATCAGCGCCTGCAATCACGCGGCCTGACGCAAAGCCCGCCCTTTCGATCGAGCACGTGAGCGTGCGTTTCGGTGGACTCGCCGCCATAGCGGACATGAGCTTTGTCGTGAACGAGGGCGAGCTCGTGAGCCTCATCGGGCCGAATGGCGCGGGCAAGACGACCGCGTTCAACGTGATCACGGGTTTCCTCAAGCCGACAGGCGGAGAAGTGCGTTACGGCGGCGTCGCACTGACCCACTTGAAATCGCACGAAGTTGCGAACCTCGGGCTCGTGCGCACATTCCAGAAAACCAGCGTCTTCGCGAACAACACCGTCTTCGAAAACGTGCTCATCGGACTTCACCGTCACGGTCGCGCGTCGGTGTGGGCAGCGCTGCTCGCGCTCCGGCGCGCGCGTGAGGAGGAAGAGCGTCTGCGCGAGGCCGCACGCGAAATCCTCGCGTTCGTGGGACTCAAGCGACGCGCCGACGAGCTCGGCGGCGCACTGCCGTACGGAGATCAGCGGCTGCTCGAAGTCGCCGTCGCACTGGCCGCACGGCCGAGTTTGCTTCTGCTGGACGAACCCGTCTCTGGCATGAATCCGTCGGAAACGAGCGCTTTCATCGAGCTCCTCAGCCGGATACGGGCGCGCGGCATCACGGTGCTGCTCGTCGAGCACGATATGCATCTCGTCATGAACGTGTCCGACCGCATCGTTGTGCTCAACTACGGTCGGATCATCGCGGAAGGTCCGCCGCAAGCGATCCAGCAGAACCCGGAAGTGATCCGCGCGTACCTGGGACACGGCGTCAAGAGAGCGCGGCCGGCGCATGCTTGAGCTCGAGAACCTCGTATGCCGCTACGGCAAAGTCGAAGCGCTGAAACGCGTGTCGCTCGTCGTGAACCGAGGCGAGCTCGTGACGCTTATCGGCGCGAATGGAGCCGGCAAGACGACGACGCTCAAGGCGATTTCCGGTCTGCTCACGAAGACTGCGGGGCGCATCACTTTCGAAGGCCGCGACATCACGCGGGCGACAGCCCGGGAGATCCTCGCACGCGGCATCGCTCACTCGCCTGAAGGCCGGCACGTCTTCCCCGCGATGACCGTGCAGGAAAATCTCGAGATGGGTTCGTATCTTCGATCCGACGCTGCGGACATAGCCGCGGACATGCGGCGCATCTTCGAAAGCTTCCCGGTGCTCGCAGAACGCCGGTTCCAGGTCGCCGGAACGCTCTCCGGCGGCGAGCAGCAGATGCTCGCGATCGGACGCGCGCTCATGTCGCGCCCGAAGCTCGTGCTCTTCGACGAGCCCTCACTGGGTCTCGCGCCGAACATCGTGGAGCGCACGTTCGAGATCATCCAGCGCATCCGCGAAGAAGGCACGACCGTGCTAATGGTCGAGCAGAACGCCTACGCAGCCCTCGAGATGTGCGATCGCGCTTACCTGCTCGAATCGGGCACCGTTACGCTCGAAGGCACCGGACAGGCGCTCATCGACAATCCACACGTGCGCAAGGCTTACCTCGGCGGCTGAGTCACCATGATCGTCCAGCTCCGCGAGCTGCGCGAGGAGCGCAGCATCCAGTCATCTCCCGACGTCGAAGCGCTTACCGACGGGCCTCCTTCCGTACTTGACGCGGACGTCTCAACCCTCCACATCCGCTGCGGGCACGACATCATGCACAAGCTCGCTATCGCGGGCTTCGCAGGCGATTTCCTCTGTTTTGCCGATCCGTATGTTCAAGGGCCGGTGCCGCGCCTGGAGAGTCTCGAAGAGTTCGTGCGCGTGCGCGCGGCGTTTCTCGCGGAGCACCACGCAGCGCCCGGCCAGTTCGAAGCGCTTCTGGAGTCATACCGCGATCTGGAGAAAGCGCGGGACTACCCCGTCGTGAACATCTGGATGGAGCACGATTCCTACGATCAACTCGTGCTCGCGAAGCTCCTCGACTTCTTCAGCGAACCGCGATGTCGGCCCCAGCGGCTGCGGCTCATCAGCGTCGCGCACTTTCCCGGCGTGCAGCGTTTTATCGGCCTTGGACAGCTTCCGCCCGAGGCGCTCCGTGTCGTCTGGAACGATTTCGAAGACGTGACGGAGGCTCAGCTCCTGCTCGGCATAGACGCCTGGAGCGCGCTCACGTCACCGACCCCGGAACTGCTGCTCGACCTGGTGAAGACCGACACGCCGGCGTTGCCCACGATGGGCCGCGCGCTCGCACGCCATCTGCGCGAGCTGCCGTCAGTGGAGAACGGCTTGAGCCTCACTCAGCAGCTGACACTTCGCATCCTCTCCGAGAAAGGCGCGATGACGGCACCTCGGCTCTTCGGGTGGTATACGAACGACTACGAACCCTTGCCATTTCTCGGCGACACCGGCTACTGGATGGTGCTGAGGGAGCTTGCGAACGGCGGGCATCCTGCGCTGACGATCGAGGAACGCGCCGATGCGCCGAAAGAATGGAACCGGCACTGGCAGATCGCACTCACGGCATTCGGCGAGCAGCTGCTGAGAAACGAAGCGGACTGGCTCCGCGCGAACGGCGTCGAGCGCTGGGTGGGCGGTGTGCGGATCGACCCTCGCGAGCCTGCGGGCTGGCGCTTCGACGAAGCGTCGGGTCGGGTCGAGCTGATCGTGAATCGACCTTGAGCATCGCATCTTCATGCGAGAATGCTGCGCGTTTTCGATCGTGCCGCGCGGCATGCGACTAAGGCGCCTTCTTCACGCCATCGCGATGACCGCAGCTCGGCAGCTTATGCGCGAACTCGCTGCCGCGTTCGTCTTCGAAGAAGTAGTAGTCGGTATTCGTTTCGCGGTCAGCCGTCACGCGCGGATCGTGTTTGTCACCGGCCGGAAAGTTACTCGTAGGGAACGCCTTCCGTTTCACGACGCCGAGTCGATGCCAGTGCTCCACCATATCTTCATAAGCGGAAAGGCCTTCGTCCCAGCGATAAACTTCCTCGCTCTGCGAATCGAGCGGCTTCTGCGGCTCCGCGCCAAAGACATGATCCGGCCGCGTGGCCGGCCACCACGCGTTATCGCGCTCCATCTGACAAGCCCAGAAATCCGCCTGCCACGGTACCGCAAGCGCTTGGGTAAGCTGCCCGGGCGCGAGTCCGTCGGTGCCCGGTGCATCGGGTGCTACGCCGGCCGGGTTTTTCGGTTTGTCGTTTTCGAGCCAGGGCCTGAGCGTAAAAGGCGTCGAATAGATCTGCGGCTCACGCACGAGTTCCGGGACCTCCATGCCGGGATAGAACGCGCCGCCATTGCACGCCTCGAGAGCGATGCGATCGAGCGCCGCCGCGAGGCACTCGCGGTCGTCGCGAGCGCCTTGCCGGAACTGGTTGTTCGCCCAATTCCGGAGATGTGCGTACTGAATGCGCGTGAGGCGAAGCACGTCGTCAGCTGTAGTGGTGTCGCTCAGCGCGCGCGCACCGTTGCGTCGCGGATCATGCAGGCGCGGCATGAGAACCTGACGCTTGCCGGTTTTGTCCCCGTCGGGATCGGGAATATGCGCGAAAAGCATCTTCCGAAATAGCTTTCCGTCATCGGAACCGGGATTGCCGAGATCGGACTCGCGTTCGCGCCAGGACGTATGCCGGTCTTGTGTCTCGGCGCGCATCACGGGACCGCTAACCCAACGATAACCGCGCACGCGCTTCAGCAGCGGCAGCACGTCGCTTTCAAAATACGTGTCGCCCAGTGCCGGAGGTGGTAGGCCTTGCTTGTCGGCCCACGCCTGCTGGCAGATATCGTAGAGCGTGATGAAGCTGTCGATCTCGGGCGCGAAATCGAACGGCGCGACCACGACCCACGCGTTCGCAACCGGATATCGATCGCGCTTGCTGCCATCGGCGTTCAGGGTCCACACGGTCGCCAGCACTGGACCGTCAGCGGTGTTGTCGTACCAGTAGTCGTTGTCGGCGTAGTGCTCCAGTTTGGATCCGTAGGGGCTGCCGGACTGACCTGCCGGTCCGACGACGACGAGGCGTTCTCTGTCGTCAGTCCTGATTTGCGCAAGCTCGATTCCCGCTACGCTCATGAACGCCGCTTTGACCGGGTCCGCGATGAAGTTCGGTCCGCTGAGGTCGCGCAGCCCGGGATCGATAACGAGGCTCGGGAAAGGGATCTCGCGATTGTCGATGTCACGCGCGTTTCGCCGCACTTTTGCTTTCCCGGGATCGAACGTGCAAGCGGCCGCTTTCCGGTTCGCAAGATGCACGCTCCATTCTATGTGGAGCTTCTCGGACTGTGGATCGATCTCACGCGACCGTGTGAGAACACCGTTCGCGTCGCGTTCACAATCGAAGATGCGAAACCGCACCGCCTGGCGCTTGAGCGCGCCGTCGGGATCAACCCGATAGTTCCGGAGGGGGGTCTTGCCATCGGACTCGAATCGCACTCGTCCGCGCGCGCGGTCGTACGGCGCAAAGCTCCCGTAATCAGCGGACATGCAGTTCGGTTCCGGTCCGAAAAAATAATAGTCACCGGCGGCATCGCTGCTTCCGACGCGCGCAATTCCGATGCTCGGATGAATTTCATAAGGCATCGTGTCTCTCCGCTCTAGGCCTAAAAGGCCCGAAATTGCCGTCGGTCTCGTTAACCAGCGTGTGCATGATCGGATGCGGTGTCTGCAGCGCGAGCACCCTGCACCTGTTCCGTTGGTCGATGTCGTTCGGTTTCGTGTTGATGTACTGGTGCCACGCCGCGAGCGGGACCAGGACCATGTCCCCCGCTGTCAGCAGATTCTCCTGCGCGCGGCCGAAGGCTGCCCAGCCGTCGGGGTCATTTTTCTCGCGCACCGTGAACAGCGCCCCATCATCGATAGCGACCACGAATTCGACGCTGTGAGGATGGAAGTGACCCGGGTTTGTCTGTCCGCCCACGAACGTATAGAGCGTCAGGTGGAGCTGCTGCTTGATTTCGTCTACGTCGGGCCGTTCGAAGATGTCACCATTCTTCTCCACGCGCGCTTCCTTGCCCCATAGCCGGATGCGCCTCGCGCGGAACTTCGGATTTGTCTCCCAGTTCTGCCCGTCGGCAGCGATGTCACGGATATTGCGCGTCTTGATTACGTCGCTCTCGCCGGCAGTTGTGGGGAGCTTGCCCTGCTCCGTCGTCAAGGTCTTGCCGTCCAGCCCGTGTATCGTGAGCAGCACCAGCGTCTCTCCGCGGTCGGCCGAGAATTCGTGCAGTGTGTTCGGCGGAATAGCCGCGGTGTCGAGCAGGTTCAACGGAAGTCGCACGCTGTGGCGGCTCTTCGCCGGCGAATAGCGCAAGGAGCCGCTGCCGCTCCAGACGATCACGAGCTCGAAATGCTCGGCGTGCGCATGAGCTTCCGTAGCGCTGCCGGAATCTACTCTGTACGCTCCGACGTCGAGATGCCGCAGATCTTCCGGACGCACCTGCGTACCCATTTGCTTGAGGGCGTCGGCGACTTCGACACCCTTGGTCGCCCCGCTCCAAAGCGTGGCGATGTTCGTGAGGTTCGCAATGGGCGGAAGCATCGGTTTTCCCCCTTATTTAAACTGATGGTCCTCATTTCTCGAATTGATTTTGTTAGGCCGCTCCGGCAGGGTCAACCCAACCGTTTGGCCGATGCTCAACGCTCAGCGGCCCAGCACTGAACGCAGCACCGTTTTGATGCGCGCCCACGCTGCGGCGAGCACGAGTGAGCCGGCGTTGAGCTGTGCAGCGGGGGGTGACGGGAACCCGGCCGGGTTTTCGCCAAGTCGCGCTTCGACATTCTGCGCGAAGGCCGCTGTCATTCGCTTCGCGATGTCCTGAACGAGGCCTGACCGACCGAACTGCGCAAGCGGACCTGTGAGCGTGTACTCCACATCGACGTCGACGCGAGTGGCGGCGGCGTCATTCTCCTCCGAGAGGACATAGCGGATCTCTCCGCGAGTCGTCGAAGGCGAACGCGCATCGCGCGCGCTGCCGCGGATCACACCCGACCATGTCGGTGCGTCGCGCGTGGCTTCGGCGCTTCCGTGGAACTCCGGCGCGATGGGGCCGAGCTTCACGCGCAGCGTCACTTCAACGCGATCGTCGGCAGGCGTGCCGGTTACGGTTGCACCGGGCAGACATCGCGTGACCTGGTCGAGGTCGCCGAAGAAAGCCCAGACCTTGCTGCGCGGCTGATTGACAATAAAGGATTGATGGAGCGTTGGAGCAGGCTTGCTTCCACTCACCCCGCCCCTATCAGCGCCTGACGGGGAGGAGAGACCCGGGTCCCTTTTCTCTGCCGCGGAGACCGCACACTCTACTTGCGAGCGCTTCACCGTCTCCGAATCACTTCCGCTCCGTTCATACTGAGCGCCCGGGCTTCGCGTTTCATGCGCCTTGTGTTCGTGCCGAGCGTCGCGCGGCGAAGTCGAGGCATCAATCGCATTTTCTGGAGCAGCCGAACGCGGTAACGCGACGGACGAACGCTCCACTCGCCCCTGAGTCGACTCCCCTTGTCGCTTCGCCAGCACGCCTTGAATCGCGCGCACGATGCCGACATACCCCGTGCATCGACAGAGATTGCCGGCGAGCTCCTTGCGAACGCGGGCTTCGTCAGCGCCGGGCAGGCGCAGAACGATGTCGCGCGCGGTCACGAGCATTCCCGGCGTGCAGTAGCCGCACTGAAGGGCGTGCTCGGCGGAGAACGCTTCGCGAAGGTCGCGCATGACAAGATCTTCGTCGAAGCCTTCGATCGTGCGCACATCCGCACCGTCGCAGGCAATCGCATACGTGATGCACGAACGCGCAGGCGCGCCATCGATGTTGACCGTGCATGCGCCACACACGCCGTGCTCGCACCCGAGATGCGTGCCCGTGAGAAGAAGATGCTCGCGCAGCAGCTCCCCGAGCTGCAGCCGCGGCTCGACCTCCGCGCTCACAGCCTCGCCGTTCACGGTGAGCTGAATGGACGTTTTCAGCGCATTCCTCGCAATGACAGGCTCGCCCGCTTCAGCGCCGCGTAATGTATTTGCCGCTCGTACGGATCGTCTCCGATGCCCGCCGCCTCGATCGTTGCCAGCGCCCGGTCCGCGTCGAAAGCATCAGCAAGGAACCCCGCATCGTCGATGACGTGCGGTACGCCGTCCGTCGCGCCGATCACCGCGCGACAGACGTTGCGCTCGCGATCGACGACGATCGCCGCCATGGCCTCCGCGAACTCGCCGGGTTTGCGGCAGAACTTGTAGTGCCCCCACCGCGCCGTGCTCGAGAGCTTCGGCACGCGCACACCGAGCAGCACTTCATCATCTTCGAGAACCGTCGAGAACGCGCCCGTCATGAACTGCTCGACCGGCACTTCCCGGCGGCCGCCCTCACTCGCGATCACCGCGATTGCGCCGAGCACGGGCAGCACGTTCGGCCAATCCGCTGACGGATCCGCGTGACACAAGCTGCCGCCGATCGTGCCGCGGTTTCGCACGGCGCGGTAAGCGATGTTCGCTGCAACTTCCCGCATGAGTCCGCGTGACGGATCGGGCACTCGGCCGTCTTCGATCGCCGAATGCGTGACGCAACTCCCGAAGAAAACGGCTTCACCCGTGTCGCTCACCTCGAGCAGCTCGGGCACTCCGCGAACGTCGATGACGAGCCGCGGCTGCGCGAGGCGCAGATTCAACATGGGCCCGAGCGACTGCGCACCTGCCATCACTTTGCCCGTCCCACCGCTCTCTGCGAGCAGCTTGATCGCGGACGCGAGCTCGCCGGGTCTTTCGTATTCGAACGCGACCGGCTTCATTGTTTTCGTTTCGCGGCTTCGATGGCAGCGATGATTTTCCGTGGCGTGACCGGTGTTTCGGTGAGCTCGACGCCGAGATCAGCAAGCGCGTCGTTGATCGCATTGACGATCGCAGCGGGCGGCGCGATCGCACCACCCTCACCGATGCCCTTCTGGCCGAATGCCGTGTAAGGCGACGGCGTTTCCATGTGGAAGATGCGCACGTTCGGGACTTCGGTCGCGCCCGGCAGCAGGTAATCCGAGAGCGTGGATGCGAGCGGCTGGCCTTCGCTGCTGTAACCCATCTCTTCGAAGAGCGCCGTGCCGATGCCCTGAGCCGTGCCGCCGTAGATCTGTCCATCCACGACCATCGGATTGATCAGCGTGCCGCCATCTTCGACGATGACGTAATCGAGCAGCTCGACCTCGCCCATTTCGGTATCCACGGCAAGTGCCACCGCATGACACGCGTAACTGAACGTGCCGGTGTCGACCTGCGCCTTGTAACCGGCGACCGTTTCCAGGCCGCTCGTGTGGACATCCGGCGGCAAAAGTTGCGGCTGTCGATACCACGTATGCGCCACCTCCGCGAGCGTCATGCGCTTGTCGCTGCGTTCGAGACCGACTTCGCCGTCGCGAAGCTGCAACTCTGACGCGGGCGCGCCGAGAAGGTGGGCCGCGATGTGCTTCACACGCTCGCCTATATCCTTGCATGCCGCAGCGACCGCGCCGCCGGACATCACCATGCAACGCGATCCCCACGTGCCCGTCGAATACGGCGTGATCGCGGTGTCGCCGTGAACGACACGCACGTTGTCGGGATCGACGCCGAGCGTCTCGTGCGCGACTTGCGCGAGCGTGGTCTCCAGGCTCTGTCCGTGTGAATGCGCGCCGATGCGAAGCTCGAGCACGCCGTCCGGCGAGAGCCGGGCGACACACTGCTCATACCCGGGAACCATCGGGATACCCCATCCGTAGTATACGGACGTGCCATGCGCCGCCTGCTCGCAATAGATGGAAAGCCCAACTCCGATGCGTCGCCCATCGGGCTCTCCCGCTCGCTGGCGGGTACGCCATTTCTGCACGTCCAACGCCGCAACAGCGCGCCGCACAGCTTCCGGGTAATCCCCCGAGTCGAAGTGCTTCTTCGTGATGTTGTCGTAAGGCATCTCGTGCGGCTGCACGAGGCTTGCGAGCCTCACCTCGTAAGGCTCCTTGCCCGCCGCACGCGCCACCGCATCGAGCGCGACTTCGAGCGCAAAGCACACGCCGGTGCGCGCTACTCCGCGATACGGCAGGATCCCTGGCTTGTTCGTTGCGACCGACCAGGTGTGGCATCGGTAACGATCCATTTTGTACGGTCCCGGCAATATCGAGCCGACCTGCGCCGCTTCGAGACACGCCGAAAATGGATACAGCGAATACGCGCCGGAATCGACGGTCGCGTCGCAATCAATCGCCAGGAGCCGCCCGTCGCGATCTGCGTACAACGTGAGGTCGTAGTCGTGCTCGCGGCAGTTCGCGTTCGCGGTGAGTTGCTCGCGGCGATCTTCGAGCCAGCGCACCGGCCGCTTCAAATGGCGCGCCAGCCACGCGAGGCAGATCTCTTCGACGAGGAGTATGCCTTTGTAGCCGAAGCCGCCGCCCACATCGGGGGCGATCACGCGAATCGAGCCTTGATCGATGCCGAGGCATTCCGAGAGACCCGCGCGGTTGATGTGCGGCATCTGCGCCGCGCTGTACATCTCGAGCTGCCCGGTCCGCTCGGTCCATTCACACAGCATGCCGCGGCCTTCGAGCGGCGACATCGCCTGTCGGGCGGTGCGGATGTGCTTTCGAACGCGGATCGCCGCGGTCTGTCGAATTTCGGCGAGCTCGTCGTCGTAAAGTGTCTCCAGAAAAACGTTGTCGCCCCAGTCCTCGTGCAGAAGCGCAGACGTTTCCGTACGTGCAGAGAGCATGTCGACCACGGCCGGCAGCTGTTCGTATTCCACGTGCACGTGCGACGCGACATCTTCCGCTTCGGCGCGCGTCGCACCGATGCACATCGCGACCGCTTCTCCGACGTGACGCACTTTGTGTTTCGCGAGCGGCCAGAGATCCGACGCTTTGAAGCCTTTCAGGCCGGAGACGGCGCGTATCGGTTCGACGCCCGTGAGGTCGTCCATGACCCATACGCGGTGCTCGAGTCCTGCGGGCTTTTCGATCGAGACGATCCGCGCGTGCGCGACAGACGCGCGCACGAACGCGACTTCGAGCATTCCGGGACGCCGGATATCGCCGACGAATTGACCGCGGCCGGTGAGATAGCGCGCGTCCTCCTTGCGACGGAGAGAAGCGCCGACGCCCTTGCCTGAGCTGCTATGCACGGGAATCGTGAGCGGTGCGCGTCATTGAATAGTGCATAACGCAATTCAGGTTACCATAGCCGCTGCATGAAGAACACGAAAGCCCCGTGAGCGTCGTCGCTTCCTTCGAAATCCGATACACGCAATTCCTGGACGAAACCGGCAAAGCGACGCGAGCCTTGCCGGCGTTCGCTTCGCAGACGGAAAACCTCGTCGACCTCTACCGCTGGATGGTGCTCATGCGCACGTACGATGCGAAGGCCGTCGCGCTGCAGCGCACGGGTCAGCTCGGCACGTATGCGCAGATCCTCGGGCAGGAAGCGATCCAGGCCGGCATCGGCTCCGCCATGAAAAGCGACGATGTCCTGCTCATGACCTACCGCGAGCAAGGCGCGCAGCTCATGCGCGGCGTCACGATGAAGGACCTCTTTCTCTACTGGAGCGGAGACGAACGCGGCAGCGATTACAGCGGCGCCCGAGGTGATTTCCCGATCTGCGTCACGATCGCTGCGCATGCGACGCACGCGGCAGGCGCGGCGTATGCGATCAAGCTCAGGCGCGAGCCGCGTGTGGTCGTGTGCACGCTGGGCGACGGTGCGACATCGAAAGGCGATTTTTACGAAGGCATGAACGCGGCCGGGGCCTGGCAGCTGCCGCTGGTGTTTTTCATTTCGAACAATCAGTGGGCGATCTCGGTTCCGCGTGCAGCACAGAGCGCCACGCCGACGCTCGCGCAGAAGGCCATAGCCGCGGGAATTCCGTGCGAGCAGATCGACGGCAACGATCTCATCGCCGTGCGCGACGCCATGGATCGCACGCTCGAAAAAGCGCGAAGCGGCGGCGGGCCTTCGCTCATCGAAGCGCTCACGTATCGCCTGTCCGACCATACGACAGCTGATGATGCGACACGTTACAGGAGCGCGGACGAAGTCGCCGAAGCATGGAAGCGTGAGCCCATCGTCCGCGTGCGCAACTTCCTTTCCGCAGCCGGCGCATGGGACAAGGCACGCGAGGAAGCGCTGCTGAAGGAATGCAACGATCGCGTGCAGGCTGCAGTCCAGGATTACCTGGCCACTCCTCCCCCGTCCCCGCGCGCCATGTTCGAGCACTTGTACGCAACGCTGCCGGTTGCACTGGAATCGCAACAGGCCGACGTCGACGTGCTCGACGAGCCGGAGCCCGAGAGCGCTGCGGGCAGTGGCGCGGAGCAGGTTTGATGGCCGAGCTCACACTCGTCGACGCGATCAACCGCGCACTGGCAAGTGAGATGGAACGGGACGAGGACGTCGTCGTCCTTGGGCAGGACGTGGGCAAAGACGGCGGCGTCTTCAGGGCTACGGCCGGACTGCTGGACCGTTACGGACCGGAGCGCGTGATCGATACTCCCCTTGCGGAAGCGATGATCGCGGGCATGGCGATCGGCATGGCGGTCGAAGGGCTCAAGCCTGTCGCGGAGATCCAGTTCTCCGGTTTCGGCTATACGACGATCGATCAGATACTCAATCACGCCGGACGCATGCGCTTTCGCACACGCGGTCGGATGAGCTGCCCGATGGTATTGCGTACGCCCTGCGCCGCAGGCATACACGCGCCCGAGCATCATTCCGAAAGCCCGGAAGCGATGTTCGCGCACATACCCGGCATTCGCGTGATCTACCCTTCGTCTCCAGGCCGCGCGTACGGTTTGCTGCTCGCGGCCATCCGCGATCCAGATCCCGTCGTCGTGCTCGAACCGACGCGGCTCTATCGCCTGTTCAGAGAAGAGATCGCCGAGGACGGCACGGCGCTGCCGCTCGATACGTGCTTCACATTGCGCGAAGGCACCGACGTAACGCTGGTGACGTGGGGTGCGATGGTGCACGAGACGCTGCAGGCCGCGGACGCGCTGGCCGAAGAAGGCTACGCCGCCGAAGTGATCGACGTCGCGACGCTCAAACCTTACGATCTCGAAACGATACTCGCCTCGGTGGCGCGCACGGGCCGCTGTGTGGTTGTTTCCGAGGCGCCGCGGACCGCGGGATTTGCATCCGAGATCGCGGCGGCCGTGGGCGAACGCGGACTGCTCACGCTGATGGCGCCGGTGCAGCGCATCACCGGGTACGACACGGTCGTGCCGCTGGCGAAGCTTGAAAGACATTACATACCCAGCGTGGAGCGCATCGCGGATGCGGCGCGGAGTGCGATTCAGTTTTCGTGATCTTCGGCTGTCACCGCGAGGCGGCAGCAAAGCCGACGTGGCGGTCTCGTGACGCACGGATACGAACGTTTCGAGATTGCTTCGTCGCTTGCGCTTCTCGCAATGACGCTGTGGACGTGTCGGCGCAAGGAAACAGCATGAAGATCTTCAAACTCCCCGATCTCGGTGAAGGCCTGCAGGAAGCCGAAATCGTGCAGTGGCACGTCAAAGCCGGCGACACGGTGAAAACCGACCAGCCCATGGTCTCCGTCGAGACCGCGAAAGCGATCGTCGATATCCCGGCGCCGTACGAAGGCAAGGTCGCGCGGCTCTACGGCAACGTCGGCGACATCGCACACATCGGCGCGCCGCTGGTCGGTTTCGAAGGCGAAGGCGAAGATGCCGGTACCGTGGTCGGCGAAGTCAAAGTCGGCCAACAGGTCGCCCGTGAAGCGCCGCTCGGTGCTGCGCCCGCGCCCAGTGCAGCGGGCATCAAGGCGATCCCCGCGGTGCGCGTACTCGCAAGAAAGCTGAACGTCGATCTTGCGATGGTGACCCCGACCGGCCCGGACGGGACGATCACGCAAGGCGACGTGCAGCGCGCTGCCCGCATCCTCTCGGAAACAGGACCGATCGAGCTGCTCCGTGGCGTGCGCCGCGCGATGGCGCAAAACATGATGCTCGCGAATGCTGAAGTCGCGCCCGCGACGATCATGGACGACGTGGACATTCAGGGCTGGCGGCCGGATCAGAACGTCATGCTGAGACTGATTCGGGCAATCGTCGCGGGATGCAAGGCGGAGCCTTCGCTCAATGCCTGGTACGACAGTCAACGCATCGGCCGCTATGTGGTGAAGAAAGTCGATCTTGGCATCGCCGTCGACACGCCCGATGGGTTGCTCGTGCCCGTCCTGCGCAACGTAGAGAGCCGCAGCATGGACGATGTCGCGCAAGGCCTCGCCAGCCTCATACGGGACGCCCGCGCCCGCAAAGTCCCGCCCGAGGAGCTTCGTGGGCATACGATAACGCTGTCGAATTACGGGACGATTGCGGGGCGCTACGCCGCACCGGTCGTCGTGCCGCCTACCGTCGCAATCGTGGGCGCCGGCCGCATACGCGATCAGGTCGTCGCGTTCGAAGGTGCTCCCGCTGTGCACCGCGTGATCCCGTTGTCGCTGAGCTTCGACCATCGCGCTGTCGCGGGCGGCGAAGCGGGCCGCTTTCTCGCGGCGATGATGGCGGACCTGCAGGCGGCTGCCTGACGCGCATTGCCGATCTCGAAGGATTACGTTGAAAACGTTCGCTCGATTTTGCCGTGGCGCTTCGCTCGTGAGTTTCGCTTTGGCCGCGTGTGCATCGTCCGCTCAGCCGTATCCGACACGACCAGTGCGCGTGCTCGTCGCGTCTTCTCCCGGCAGCGCGGCCGATATCGTGGCGAGGATCGTCACGCAGAAGCTGCCTGAAGCATTCGGGCAGCAGATTGTCATCGACAACCGCGCGGGCGCGGGTGGAAATCTCGGCGCTGAAATCGCGGCACGGGCTGCGCCCGACGGGTACACCCTGTTCCTGGCGAGCCCTGCGCATGCGATCAACGCAAGCCTTCAGGCGAAACCCACTTACGATCTCGTTCGTGATTTCGCGCCCGTGAGCCTCCTCACGACCGGTGCTTACGTGGTGGTGGTCAATCCGCGCGTACCGGTGAAGTCGATCAAGGAATTGATCGCTTATGCCAAGGCACAGCCGGGCAAGCTCAACTATGCGTCCGCAGGCACCGGCAACGCGACGCATCTTGCCGGCGAGCTTTTTCGCATCCTGACGGGCGTCAACATCGTGCACGTCCCTTACAAGGGCAGTGGCCCGGCGATCACTGAATTGCTCGGCGGACAGGTCGATCTCATGTTCAGCAATCTCACCGCGGCGTTGCCCGACGTGCAGTCCGGGAAGTTGCGCGCGCTCGCAGTGACGGGACCGAAGCGTTCGGCTGCCGCGCCGCAGCTACCCACCGTCGCGGAGGCAGGTGTCCCCGGCTATGAAGTCACGTCGTGGTTTGGCGTGCTCGGGCCTGCGGGGACACGCAGCGACATCGTGAAGAAGCTCAACAGCGATTTCGTGCGCGTCCTGCAGACGAACGAAGTGAAAGAACGCCTCGCGACACAAGGGGCCGAGCCCGTCGGCAGTACGCCCGAGCAGTTCGCGGCGCACATCCGCGCGGAGCTCGCACGGTGGAGCAAAGTGATCAAGGCGGCGGGGATCAAGCCGGAGTAGTGCACGCGAAACGAGAATCGGGCGCGTGCGTTGCGAGCGTGGTGCGCCCACGCTGTTCCGGCATGAACGTCTGAGGCGTCACCCTACGGGCGCCTCACAACGTGAGCCTCGGGGCAGAGGGAAGGAAGCTGGCGCGTCGCGGTGCTACCGCTCGACCGGCAGGCGCCGGTCGTTCCAGTCCACCATCCCGCCGTGCAGGTTGTACACGTGATCGAAACCTAAGCCTTCGAGTATGGCTGCAGCCGTCGTGCTGCGCACACCCGACCGGCAGACGACGACCGTGGGTCCCATTTTGTGCGCCTGCAGCTCGCCCGCGCGCTCGGCAAGCTCGCGCAGCGGAACGAGCGTGCTGCCGGGTATGTGGCCGAGCTCGCCCGTGAACTCGTGCTGCTCACGGACATCGAGGATGAAAGGCGGTGTCTGCGCTTGAAGCCGCACGTGCACCTCGTCCGGAGAAAGCTGGCGCACGTGATTGAGTTGCGTGAGGTCCGGAAACTTCGCCTTGTCGTCGTCGATCGCGCTCTGGTTCGGCTGCAGCACTTCCTGGATCTTGTCCGGCAGCGGAAAACTGATGCTCGCCATCAGCGCGATGTATTCGTCGCGGCTGCGGCCCGCGATCCGCGGGTTCTGCTGCTTCTCGCGACCGATAGTCGAGCTCGTATTGCCGCGGTAATCGTGCGCGGGGAAAACAACCGTTTCGTCGGGCAGCGTGAAAAGCTTCTGCGTGATCGCGTCATACTGCTGCCCGGCATCGCCTCCCGCAAAATCGGCGCGGCCCGTCCCGCCGATGAGAAGCACATCCCCTGTCAGCACGCTCGATCCGGTATAGAGGCTGATGCTGTCAGGCGTGTGGCCGGGTGTATAAAGCACCTTCAGCCTGAGGTCGCCGACCTCGATCGTGTCCCCATCCTCGACGTGCGCGTTCGCCGCGGGCACCGGCGCCCGGCGGTGCATGATGAGGCGAACGTCAGTGAGGTCTTTCAGAAGAAACGATCCCGTCGGATGGTCCGCGTGCGTGTGCGTATCGATCACGGCGTCGAGCTTGAGCTGCTCGTACGCGAGCAGCGCAAGGTAGCGCTCGATACATCCCTTCACCGGATCGACAAGCGCGGCGCGGCGCGTTCGCTCGCACGCGATGAGATACGTCTTGCATTTCCCGCGGTTGAGCTCCCGGAACAGCATGCAGCCCCCTCTCTGCAGTCATGGCGAGGAACACCGCGACCAAGCAATCTCCGAGCTTCCGTAGCCTTCGTGCACCACGCGGAGCGGAGCGATCGGGCGGCACGCCCGAGCCGCACTCGCGATGATCCCGTGTGATCATTGCAAAAAAAGCAGTGAGCGAGCAATCGCGTTACGAATATGCGCGACGCAGCCCTTCGAGTTCGCCGTTGATCCGTTCGTCCTGAGCCAAGTAAGCCCGCTTGCGCATGGCAAGGCGCGGCCAAGAAACTGTCATCGCGAGGCGCACCGCGCCGTGGCGATCTCGTGGCGCACGTACGGACGCTCCGAGATTGCTTCGCGACGTTCGCTCGCAATGACACTGCTGTTTCTTCAGAGCGTAATGCAATGAAGTCGAAGGATGAACGGCTACGCTCTCCCCGACGTGCGCAGCCGCCTCGCGATAGTCAGGCCCTCAATGTGCGCCAGCTGACGGCGCGGTTCCTCCACCCAGCCGCTTGAGAATTTTTACGCGCTGCACGGTGTCCCCCGCGAGATGCGTCCACACCATCGCGTCGCGCACGAGCTTATCCACCCGCGCGTGCATCATGCAGCCCTCCGGCCCATGGATCTCCATGTTAAGCCGGGTTACGCGCTGAATGATATCGGTCGAAAGGTTCATGACCAGCCCGGCGTTCGCGCCGACCGGTCCTCCCTGATCGCGCTCCCAGGCAACCCGCATGACATACGAACGCAGCGCTTCGGTGAGCGCATGCATCTCGTTCAGTTTGAGCTGCACGAGCTGATGATCCATGACGGCGCGTCCAGCGCGCTTGTGCGTGCGCGCGAAGCTCATGGCCATCGAAATCGCGTCATCACACACCCCGACGGCGTTCGCCGCGAGCTCGAGGTCGCCGAAAATGTCACCGCCGGTCGTGTCGCCCGCGCTCGCTTTGACGCCGCCGTTCACTTCGCCGACGACGTTCGCGTGCGGCACGCGGCAGTTCTCGAATATGAGCTCCGCGTTCTGGTAGAAGCGCCAGCCGCGCTTGTTGAACACCTTGCCCGCGCGGAAGCCGGGCGTGCCTTTCGGCACCATGAAGAGCGTTCCACCCTGCCGCACGTTCACCTCAGGATTCGTGCGTGCATCGACGAAGAAGAGCGAACCGACGCTGCCGTTCGCGATGAAACATTTCTCCCCGTTCAGCACCCATTCGTCGCCGTCCCGTTCCGCCTTCAGCCGATAGCCGGCTTTCGGCGCGTCCGGCGGCGGCAGACGATTGTCGGAACCCGCGTTCGGCTCCGTGATGCCGCGTCCCATCAGGTACTTGTGATCGGCGAGGAACGGCTTGAGGAAGCGTTCCTTCTGCTCGCGCGTGCAGGACGCCGCGATGAGATGGCTCCACTTCCAGTTCTGGCTGAAGGCTTTGGAGATCGCGCTGTCCCCGCGCGCAAGCTCCGCCATGACGATCGCCTGCGTTACGAAATCGGCGCCGGGGCCGCCCCACTCCTTCGGCACCGCGAGCGTCCTGAAACCGAGCTTCGAACCCTTGACGATGATGTCCCAGTCCCACGTTTCCCGCGGGTCGGCAACCTGATCCTGCTTGAGCGAAAGCGGTCGTATCTCTTCTTCCGCAAATCTGCGGGCTTCCATCTGCCAGCCGCGCTGCTCTTCGTTCAGTGAAAAATCCATAAAATTCTTACTCCGCTCCTACGCTTCGCTCCGGGCGCAACCCCACCCGCTAAGCGCCTTGCGGCGCTACGGGAAACTTCTACGCCGCTCCTTCGCTTCGCTCCGGGCGCAACTGCCCGTCTAAGCGCCTTGCGGCGCTACGTCACAACGGCACGCCGTCCTTCGGCCGCAACACCACCCTCTAAGCGCCTTGCGGCGCTACGTACAATTATGCGGCTGCCTGGCGCTCGAAACCCGCGATCGCTTCGGCGATTTCGAGCTTCGTTGCGCTGTCGTGCCCGGCGCCGTTCAGGAAGATGAACGAGTCGTGCACGTATTTCTGCAGCGGCATGTCGCGCATGACGCCCATTGCGCCAAAGCATTCCGCCGCCCCGAGCGCCACTTCGTTCACGGCCTCCGCGGTGTAGACACGGGCGATCGTGTGCAGCGGCAGGTCGGAAACGCTGCGGTCGGCAACGGCTTCAGGATGATCCGCGACCCACGCGGCTTTCCAGATCTGATTGCGCGCGAGTTCGAGCTTGATCGCGATATTCGCGAGGATCGACCCGATCGCCTGATGTTCGATAATCGGGCGGCCGCCCTGCACCCGGATTTTCGCGTAGTCGACGGCGGCCTCGTACGCCGCGCGGCCAAGCCCGAGATTGACCGCCGCGATTTGAAGTTCAGAGCGCATGTCGTGCACTGCGTGAGCGAGCGGGCTTTGATTCTCGCTGCCCAGCACGTTTTCAGACGCAACGCGGCAGTTATCGAATCGCACCGGACCAGCGCTTCCATGATGCCACCGCGTGAGCGGCCGGCCTGCGCCTTCTCCGCTGAAGGCCTGCGTCTCAGCCCCGACGGTAAGTCCCGCGGCCTCGCGCGGAACGAGCAATGTCGTCAGGCCGTTGCGTCCGGTTTTCTTCGGATCCGTTCGGACCTGCACGACGAAGAGCTTCGCAATCGGCGCATTCGGAACGAAACCTGCCGTGCCGGAGATCACCCAGGCATTGCCTTGTTTCGTCGCGCTGAGTTCCCCCGCGCCGTCAGGGGCATCGTTGCGATAGTAATTCCAGCCGGACCCCGGCGAGTCACTCCTCACGAGCGCCAGGTGGTAACGCGCATCGTCCATGAATTCAGGGAGGAAGCGGCCACGCTGCGCATCATTCATCGCGCCGTCGAAGAGTGCCCGCGCCAGCCCTTGTGTCGCGCCGAGGGCCATCGCGATGTCGATGTCGCCGACGGCAAGCTCTTCGAGCACGATGCAAGTGGTCAGCGTATCCGCCCCTGCTCCGCCGGCCGATTCGGCGAGCGAGAGCGTGCGCAATCCCATGCGCGAGGCATCGTCGAGGAGATTCCCGAGCAGCGGCTTTTCGAAAGGCTCGAGACGAGTCGGGTGCAACGCTGCGGGCTTCACCTCGTTCTGGACGAACTCTTTTACCGTGTCGCGGAACTCGAGCTGCTCCGCGGTCAAATGCAGGTTATACATGCGTGATCGTGCTCCTCGTGGGGTCCTCGCCCTGCCCAGCATACCATGGGGTCAGTGCGCTATAGTCGCTGAAAACTTCACCCGGAGTGCGGATGGCGAAAATCGCGGTGAGACTCGGCGGTTATCAGGGGCCGAACTCGGTTCACACGCGTGCGGCGGCGAAATTCGGCGAGCTGCTGGAACGCGAAGTCGGCGCGCGCGTGAGCTTCGAGCTTATCGGCGACGTGCTTGCACTCGGGCGGCAGTCGGGCGATCTCCCGAAAATGGTTGAGCAAGCCGAGCTTTCGCTCTGCTACATCTCGACCGTGCGGTTCGCGCCGGCAATCCCCGAGCTCAAGGTTTTCGAGCTGCCGTACGTGGTCCGCAACCGCGAGAGGACGCAGCACGCCTTGCAGGGCGAGCTCGGCACGAATCTCAAGCAGCGCATGCTCCAGAGCACACCGTTTCGCGCGCTCGGCTTCTGGGACAACGGCTTTCGCCACATCACGAACCGCGTGCGCCCGATTCGCACGCCAGCCGATTGCCAGGGCTTGAGGATACGCACTCAGGTGAGCGAGCTCCATGCCGAGACGATGCAAGCGCTCGGTTTCGTTCCGATACCCGTGGACGTGAAGGAGTACGTCGAGCAGATCGCGACCGATCGCTTCCAGGTTCAGGAGAATCCGCTCACCAACACGTTCAACTTCAACGTGCATCACTACCACCGCTACATCACGCTTTCGGGTCACTTGTTCGGCACGAGCGCGCTCGTCGCGAGCCGCGAGCAGTTCGACAGCTGGCCGCTGGATGTGCGTAACGCGGTCGAGCGTGCAGGAAACGAAGCCACCTTGTTTCAGCACAGGCTCGCGGCCGAAGAAGACGACGAGATCCTCGCGAAGCTCGATCCGGCGCAAAACGACGTGATACGCCTCACGCCCGCAGAGCACGAGGCGTTCGTCGAAGCGGTGACGCCGGTAATCGAACGCCATCGCGGCAGCCTCGATCCCGCATTGTTCAACTATCTCGCCTGAGGCCCGAATGATCGTCCGACGAATGAACCTCCTGCACCTGTTCGTCACGGCGGTGATGGCGCTCGTCGCCGCAACCGCACACGCCGTCTATCCGGATCGGCCGCTGCGTCTCATCGTGCCCTTCCCTCCGGGCGGCGCGGTCGACGTGCTTGGACGCGCCGTCGCGCTCAACGCTCGCGATGCGCTCGGCCAGAATGTCGTGATCGATAACAGACCCGGCTTCGGCGGCGCGGTCGGTTCGGAGCTCGCGGCGCATGCGACGCCGGACGGTTACACGCTGCTGATGGGATCGACGTCCACCATCTCGATCAATCCTGCCCTCGTGCAGAACCTCGCGTACAACGCGGCCAAAGACTTCGTGCCGGTCACGCTCGTCGGATTCGTCCCGCACGTGCTGGTTTCCACGATGGCTATCCCACCGACCAATCTGAAAGAGTTCATTGCGTACGCGAAAGCGCGCCCCGGTCAGCTAGCCTATGGGTCGGCGGGCGTGGGCACGCCGCATCACATCGCGATGGAGATGTTCAAGCAGATGACGGGCGTCGACCTGCTGCACGTGCCCTACAAAGGGACGGCGCCGGCGCTGCTCGATGTCCTGAGCGGACGTGTGGCCTGCATGTCCTCCGAAGTGCTCGCGGTGCTGCCGCACGTGCGCGCAGGCAAGCTTCGCGCGCTCGGCATCGCGACCGCCACGCGAAACCAGGTCGCGCCGGAAATCCCGACGGTTGCCGAAGCCGGTCTGCCCGGCTTCGAAGTCACATCGTGGTACGGTGTTCTCGCGCCCACAGGCACGGCCCGCGACATCACGAACCGGCTCTCACGCGACATCGCGAAGTCGTTGAGCACGCCGGATATGCGTCAGCGCTTTGCCGATCTCGGTGCGACTCCGGTCGGCAACACGCCGGACGAATTCGCAGCGTTCATCAAGCGCGAAGGCGCGAAATGGGCGAAGGCCATCAAGATCTCCGGCGCGCGAGTCGAGTGAGAAGAGTACGAGGCGAGTTATGAAAAGAGATGCGACTCCGACGCTGCAAACACGGCGACTCTCGAATGCGTTGGGCGTTGAAGTGCTGGGCGTGAACCTCCAGGAACGTTTGTCCGACGAAACGATCGCTGAAATCCGCACGCTCTGGAACGAGTACGGCATCGTGCTCCTGCGCGGACAGGACATCACGCCGCAGCAGTTGATCGAATACAGCCGGCGTTTCGGGGAGCTCGATCTGCACGAGACGCTCAAGCCTTTCAGGCATCCCGAGCATCCGGAGCTTTTCGTGTTGTCGACGATCCCGGTCAACGGCAAGCCGTCGGTCAGTGAAAACGTCGGCAGGCACTGGCATTCGGATCTCTCTTACACGACGCGGCCGCCGCTCGGCTCGATCTTTCATGCGCTCGTGCTGCCGGAAGTCGGTGGCGACACGATGTTCACGAGCATGCATGCCGCATACGACGCGCTCTCCGACACGATGAAGCGCATGATCGCGGGCCTCGAAGCCGTGCACGACTACATGGGCGTCGAGAACATGAAAAAGCGCGATCCGAAGCTCGTGGCGGAGCTTCGCGAAGCGAATCCGCCGGTCGCGCAGCCGCTCGTGCGCGCGCACGCCGAGACCGGACGCAAAGCGCTTTATCTTTCCGAGCAGATGACCAAGCGCATCGTCGGGATGACCGAGCGCGAATCGAAGCCGCTGCTACGGTTTCTCTTCGAGCACTCGGTCGATCCGCTTTTCACCTATCGCCACAAGTGGCAGCGGCACGACATCATCATGTGGGATAACCGGAGCACCATGCACCTCGCGCTCGCGGACTTCCCGCCCGGCGCGCATCGCTACTGCATGCGGACGACGGTGCTCGGACAGCCGAGTGGGTACATCGTAAGTTAGAAGGACATCGTACTCTGGTGAGCGGGGGCTTCGAAGAACCGCGGTCCCCGCGAACGAAACACTCGCACGATCGTTAGCACTCAGTCCGAGCGTGCGAGGCTCAGGGCAATCGACGAGGATGTCCGAAGACGCGCCGTCGCCTCGCACCGACTAACTGGGCGCGGACCCACCGCGCACTGCGGCCTCGTACCACTCCAGGATCTGCTCACCCGTCCAGAAAACGACGCCATCCTGCTTCTTCAGGTTCTGGAGGACGCGTTCGAAATACTTGATGCGGTGAGGAACGCCCGAGATGTACGTGTGCACGGCGATCGCCATAATCTTTGCGCGTTGCGTCGATTCGGCGTACACGCGCTCGAAGTAGTCCATGCACCGGCTCTCGAACTCTGCCGCGGCGTGATGCTGAATCATCATCATCGGAATGTCGTTCAACTCGACCGAATACGGCATCGCGAGCACGCGTCCGTGCGACGTTTCGATCGGCACGGGCTCGTCGTCGATGACCCAATCGGCGATGTAGCGGATGCCCGCCTCGGCGAGAAGGTCCGGCGTGTCGAGCGTTTCAGTGAGGCCGGGTCCCAGCCAGCCGACGGGTTGCTTGCCGCTGTACTCGCGCAGGATCTTGACCGCTCGCTGGATCATCTCACGCTGCCCGAGCTCGGAGTGGATCGGCCGCTGGTCGTAAGAGTGCCCCATGAACTCCCAGCCGCTGTCGCGCGCCGCACGCGCAATGCGCTCGTAATCCGTGCACACGCGCGCGTTCACGCAGAGTGAAGCCTTGATGTCGAGCCCGTCGAGTGCTTCCTTAAGCCGCCAGAACCCTACGCGATTGCCGTACTCGTGCCAGGCCCAGTGTGCGAAGTCCGGCAGTTGCGTGACGCCCGTCGGCGGGGGCAACACCTGACGCGGCATGAGGCGCGAAATATCCCACACCTCGACGTTCACGATGGGCCACACCACGACCCGCGCACCGTCGGGAAGCTTGAGCGGCGGCCGGTCGACGATTGCAGAATACTGGAGGCGCTCGGCTGGATTCATCATGTGCGGCTGGAAAAAAGGACTCGCATTATATGCCGCGATCGAGCGGTCTACGCCCGTTGCTCGAATGCAGCCGCAGCGGCGCACATCCACTTCGTTCCGGGACTCCTCCTCTGGACGGGTAGAGAGCCCTGTGTCACCCTTTCGCGCCTGCGGCGACGTGCGGCAATTTGTCCTGCGAACAGCATTGCAAATCGAATTTCTACCAAGGGGGATCATCATGACTCGCGACGCAGTGCGGTATGCCTTTGTGGCCATCGTGCTCGCGGGGGTGCTGGCAGGCTGCGGCGGCCAGAAACCCGAGGCGCTGCTTGCCTCGGGCAAGGAGTACCTCGCGAAGAACGACGTCAACGCGGCCGTGATCCAGCTGCGCAATGCGCTGCAGAAAGATCCGGACCTCGCAGAGGCGCGCTTCCTGCTCGGCAAAGCGTTGCTCGCCTCAGGCGATCCGGCCAGCGCGGAGAAAGAGTTGCGCAAGGCCTACGAGCTGCAGTACCCGCCGGAAGAAGTTGCACCGCTGTGGGCGCATGCGCTCGTCCTGACGGGCCAGTTCCGAACTGTTGTCGACGATCTCGCGAAAATCGAGGTATCGGACGCGCGAGCCAAAGCGGAGCTGATGAGCGCGGTCGGCGAGTCGCAGATTGCGCTGGGCAATCGCAACGGCGCACGCGACTCTTTCGCGGCCGCATTGGCGGCGGATCCGAAATCCGTGCCCGCGCTGCGCGGCCAGGCGCGGCTCGCCGGCATCGGCGGCGATGTCAACGAGGCTGCATCGAAGATCGACGCAGCGCTCGCGATATCACCCCTCGATCCCGAGACGCTCGAGCTCAAAGCCCGCCTGCTCCTCAGCCGTAAAGAGATAGATCAGGCACTCGCGCTCTATCGAAAAGCGGTCGAAGCCAAACCCGACATGATTGCGGCGCATGCCGCGATCATCTCCATCCTCCTGCAGAAAAAGGAAGTGGATGAAGCCGCTAAACAGATGGCGGCATTGAAGCGCGTCGCTCCCAACAATCCGCAGACGCTCTACCTGCAAGCCTGGACGGCGCTGCGACAAAAAGACCTGCCGGCCGCACGAAGCGCCATCCAGGAACATCTGAGGGTCGCGCCTGAGAGTCCGCTCGGTCTTCTACTCGCCGGGGCCATCGAATACGAGCTGCAGTCGTACGCGCAGGCCGAGCATTACCTTTCGCAGGTGCTGATGCGCGCGCCGCGTCATCCGCTCGCCTGGCGCCTGTTGATCAATACCTATCTGCGCACCGGGCAGACGAGTCGCGCGCTCGAGCGCCTGCAGCCGGTGATCGATCAGTTCAAGAATGATCCGACGATGCTCACGCTGGCGGGCGAGGTGTACATCGCAAACGGCGACGTAAAGCAGGCCGGCGAATACTTCGCGAAAGCTGCAGCCATCGATCCGAAGAACGCTCAAAGCCGTACCGGACTCGCTTTGACGCACCTCGCGCAAGGGGAATCTGAAACCGGCATGCGCGAGCTCGAGCAGGTCGCCTCCAGCGGCAGCGATCTTCGAGCTGACTTCATGCTGATCGCAGCGCACGTGCGCCAGCGTGAATTCGACAAAGCGCTGGCGGCCGTCGACCGCATCGACAAAAAACAGCCGAACACGGCGCTTGCGGCGAACGTCCGCGGTGGCGTGTTACTGGCCAAAGGCGATGCAACCGGCGCGCGCAAACAGTTCGAGCGTGCGCTGCAAATCGATCCCAACTACTTCCCGGCCGCCGCACAGCTCACGCGGCTCGACATGGAAGAGAAGAAGCCCGATGCGGCGCGCGAGCGTCTCGACGCGGTAATCGCGAAGGACCCAAAGAACTTGGCGGCTTTGCTGGGACTCGCGGAGCTCAAGCGGCGGGCGGGAGGGACCCCCCAGGAAGTCACTGCGCTGCTGCAGAAAGCCGTGGCGGCACAGCCCACCGATCCGGCGGCGCGTATTGCACTGATCCGATATCAGGCGGAGGTCAAAGATCTCAAAAGCGCGATGCTCAGTGCGCAGGATGCCGTCGCAGCTCTGCCGAACCGCGCCCAGATCCTCGAGCTCGCCGGCGCTGTGCACGAAGCGGCAGGTGAGAACAACCAGGCCGTATCGATCTATCGGAAGCTCGCAGCGCTGTCACCCAAATCACCCGTGCCGCTGCTGCACATGGCGCGGGCCCAGGCGGCCGCCGACAACAAGGAAGACGCGGTCGAAAGCCTCCAGAAGGCGCTGGAGCTCAAACCCGATCTCGTCGAAGCACAGCGCGGGCTGATCCTGATAGATCTCAAAGCTGACCAGGTGAAAGACGCATTGGAGGTCGCGCGCCAGGTACAAAAGCAGCGCCCGAAGGAGGCGGTCGGCTATGTTCTAGAGGGCGATATTTATAAAGCCAAGGAACGGTGGACCGAGGCCGCGAATGCGTACCGGGCAGCCTTCAAGCTCAGCCGTTCCACAGACGTCGCGGTGAGACTGCATTCGGCGCTCTCGGGCGGCGGCAGCGCCGAGGCCGACCGCATGGCTGCCGACTGGCTGAAGGAGCAGCCCAAGGACGTCGGGTTCCGGCTTTATCTCGCGCAGGCTGCGAGCGCGCGAGGTGATTTCACGCGATCTGCGCAGTACTACCGCGAGCTGCTGGATCGCGATCCGAACAACATCATCGTGCTGAACAATCTCGCCTGGGTCGAGCGTGAGCTCAAAGATCCGAAAGCAGTCGAGCACGCCGAGCTCGCGCTCAAGCTCGCGCCGAATCAACCGGCCATCATGGACACTCTCGGCTGGATTTACGTCGAGCGCGGAGATACCAAGCGGGGCGTGGAGCTCTTGCAGAACGCAGTGGCACTCGAGCCACGCGCTTCCGGGATCCGGCTGAATCTCGCGAAGGCGTTGTTGAAAGCCGGTGACAAATCCGCCGCGAAGAAAGAGCTGCAGGAGCTGGAGAAGCTCGGCGACAAATTCCCCGCACAAGCCGAAGTAACGCGACTGAAGCAAAATCTCTGACCGTGGAATTGCGATGTCACGTGCAGTGACATCGCGCCGCAGTCAAGCTCACTCCGCTTCCGCAATGCTCGTGTCCTTGAAGCTCTTCAAACGCGCCAGGATGAAAGGGGTGAGCACGGAGATGAGCGAGAGGATGATGAGCGTCACCGTGATCGCGCTACCGAAGAAGATTTTCGGATTGCCGCCGGAGATCGTCATCGCCTGCCGGAACGACTGCTCCATGATGCCGCCCAGCACGAGCGAGAGCACGAGTGGCGCGACCGGTATCTCTACTTTGTCGAACACATAACCCACGACGCCGAAGAACAGAATGAGGTAGAGGTCCGTGGTGCTGCCGTTGATCGCGTAAGCGCCGATCACCGAGATCGCGATGATCAACGGGTAGAGAATGCCCGACGGAATGTAGAGCAGGCGCACGAAAATTCCGATGAGCGGCAGATTCAGAATCAGCAGCATGACGTTGCCGACATACATGCTGTCGATCAGCCCCCACACGAGATCGGGACGGTTCTGGAAAAGGAGCGGCCCGGGTTGGATGCCGTACATGATGAACGCACCGAGCAGGACAGCCGTCGCACCGCCGCCCGGCACGCCGAGCGTGAGCAGCGGCACCAGGGCGCCGGCGGTGTCGGAGTTGTTCGCCGATTCAGGTCCGGCTACGCCTTCGATCGCGCCGTGGCCGAACTCTTCAGGGTGCTTTGAAAGGCGCTTCTCGGTCGTATACGACAGGATGGACGCGATCGTTCCGCCCGCGCCCGGCAGGACGCCGATGATGAAGCCGATGACGCCGCCGCGCCAGATCGGGCCAATGGAGCGCTTCCATTCTTCAGCCGTGAGCCAGAGCTTGCCTCGGATCTTGATCATCTCCGGCGCAGTACCTTTGTACATCTCCTCCATGCCGCGAAACACTTCCGCTACCGCGAAGAGCCCCACCACCACGACGACGAAGCCGACACCGTCCTGGAATTCCGCAACGCCCATCGTATAGCGCGGTTGTCCGCTTTGCAGGTCGATACCGATCGTGGCGATCATCAATCCCAGCACCGCAGAGAGCATGCCCTTCGCGGGCGAGGCGCCGGCGAGCGACGATACCGCCGTCATCGCAAAGAGCATCAGCGTGAAATACTCCGCCGGACCGAACTTGAGCGCCATGGACGCGAGGGGAATCGCGAAGACGGTGAGTGCCACCACGCCGATGGTGCCCGCGATGAACGAGCCGATCGCGGCGACTGCAAGCGCTGCCCCCGCCCGGCCCTTCTTCGCCATCTCGTAGCCGTCGAGCGAGGTCATCACCGAAGCCGCTTCTCCCGGCGTGCGGATCAGGATCGCCGTCGTAGAACCGCCATATTTCGTCCCGTAGTAGATGCCCGCCATCATGATCAGCGCTGAAGTGGGATCCATCCCGAACGTCACCGGAATCAGCAGCGCGATACTCGCCGAGGGCCCGATGCCGGGCAGAACACCTACGATCGTGCCGAGAAACACGCCGAGAAACGTGTACCAGAGATTGACCGGCTGAAGACAAACCAGAAAGCCGTTCAGGATGTGCGTGAAGGTGTCCAGGTGCGCTACTCCTAAGTCGTTGTCGTCGCGGCCTGCCTCGGACGCTCGCTACGGATCGAGCGGCGCTTCCCGCGTCAGCGAGTGTGCTCGCATCGAATGATACTGCGACTCGTGCGGCTCGCGACCGCCGATGGCGCAACGTGCCTAACCACCACACAAACGGCGTCCATAGGGACGCCATGTCAAATGCTCAGAACGGCAGCACGCCTTGCGCGAGGCTCACGCCGAGTATCTTGAACATCCAGTAGCTGCCCATGCAGAACAGAACGGATGTGAGCGCGTTGGTCACCCACTTGCCGGCGTTGAAATAGGACGTCAGTGCGAAGAGGTAGATCGTTGTCGCGAGGATGTACCCCAGGCTTTCGAACGCGAGAATATATAGAAAGGTCCACACCACGACGCCCGCCACTACGAAGTACGAGCCGCGGGTGCGGGGGTCAGGCTCAGCGGGGAGGCGTGCGTGCGCACCTTTGCGGCCGCGCAGGATTTCGAGCAGCAGCACACCCGCCGTTATCACGAGACAGACGCCGAGCAAGCGCGGAAACGCCTTGGGGCCGAGCGGATCGCCGATTTCGAGGCTCGGGAGCTGTTCCGTCGCGTAGAAGTAAACGCCGGCGAGGACAAGAATGCAGATGAAGATGATGCGGTCAGCGCTTCGCAAAACTGCTCCTCCAGTCGCCGCCGGTGCAGCTTGCAATGCTGGCTGTGTGCGCTGCGGCTCGTTCTAGGACTCGCCCCATGTTACCAGCAGCGCAGGAGGCGGACCACTCGGCTGATGGCAGCGACGAACGTCAGTTCGAGGGCGTCCGCCTGTTCACATCTGCCGCCGATACTCTGCGGGATCGATGCGTGCATCGATCAATGTGAAGACGTCGGATGCGAGCGCAGCCGCGGCGGCGCGGCGCAAACTTGCGACGTCGTCAACCACGACGCCGCGTCCGCCGTACGCCTGGGCGATCATCGCGTAATCGGGACTCGCGGTCCGCACGCCGGTTTCCGGAAGTTGCATGCGCTCCTGTTTGAGCTTGATGAGCGAGAGCGTGTCGTCGCGAAAGACGACGAGCGTCGGGTTAAGCTTGTGCTTTTGCAGCAGCGCGAGCTCGCCGATCACCATGTCCAGTCCCGCTTCGCCCATCATCGCGAGCACGGGTTTCTCGCGGAAGAGAAGCTTGGCCGCAATCGCGGCGGGCAACGCGTAGCCCATCGAGCCGAGCCCGTTCGATTGCAGCAGGCGGCGCGGTTCGTACGACTCCCACACGTGATCGATGAGAATGCGGTGCGACCCGGTGTCGACCGTCGCAATCGTGTCGCGCGGGAAAACCTCGCGTAATGTCGAAGCGACCAGATACGGCCCGAGCCCTCGCTCCGGACGCTGCGCGACTGCCGCGCGCAAGCTCGCGCGATAGCGCTCGAGCTCGTCTGCAGGCCAGCGCTCCGGAACGCGCGCCGACGCCGCGCGCGTAAGCGTCGAGAGGCAGCTTGCGATACTGCCGGCGTACTCGATGCTGCTGCGATACACGTGATGCGTGTTCGGAACGAGATCGATGTTGATCGAACGTTTGTGCTCGTCCCACGGATGCATCCAGTCGCTGCGCAACTCGACGGGATCGAAACCGATCGTCAGCACGAGATCGGCTTGACGCAGCTCCGCCATGTGCAGCTTGTCGACGACGGGCGAAAGTCCCGTGGCGCCGATGCAGAGCTCGTGATCTTCAGGCACCACGCCTTTCGCTTTGTAGGTGGCCACGAAAGGCACGCGCCATTTTTCGATGAACGCCCTCAACTCGGCGTGCGCGTGATCGAGCTGGACGCCCAGACCCACCAACGCGACGGGTTTTTTCGCGGACTCGAGCCACTCGACGATGCGCTCGAGCACCTGCGGCGTCGGCGCAGTCCCGCTCGATCTCGCCGGCTGAAATCGGCGGCCCTCGGCCTGTTCCGATACGGCGACCTCCGTCGGCAGATTGAAATGAACAGGCCCCGGCATCGGCGACTGCGCGATCGCGATGCCTTTGCGCACCTGTTCGAAAGCACCTTGCGCCTGGATCGTGGTCGACCATTTCACGAGCGGCCTCATCATGAGGTCCTGATCGAGAATCTGGTGCGTGTAGACGGCTTTGAGCGACGTAGCGATTTCGCCCGTCAACACGATCACCGCGGAACGGTCGAGCAATGCCTGCGCAACAGCCGTTGCGGTGTTCGTGATGCCGGGTCCGAGGGTCGCAACCAGCACGCCCGGCGTGCCGGTCAGCTGGAAACTCGCATCGGCCATCATGCCGGCGCCGAGCTCCTGTTTCGTGAGGACGAATTCGATGCCCGCTTTGCGGAAGGCCTCCAGAAGCTCGAGCACCTCTCCGCCCGGGATACCGAACGCGTGCGTGACGCCGCACTCTTTCAGCGCTGCGGCAATGATTTCAGTCGTTTTCGGCACGGGGCAAATCCTCCAGAAGCATCGGTTCGCTATCTTGACATCGCGACGAGCAATCCGCTATTTTCGCAGGCTGTCCTGCGCTTTCAGCAGCGATCCGGCACGACGGTTTACCTCCCACCCTAATTTCGTCAGCAGCGACACGCGAGCCTTGGTCCATACAAGCGGCGCTCGCCGCATCAAGAGGCACCCCAGATGAGTCACAACCTGTACAACTCCCTCCAACAGTTTCAGTACGGCGGCAAGACAGGCCAGTACTATTCGCTTCCCGCGCTGGAAAAGGCCGGACTCGGTAACGTTTCCCGTCTGCCGCGAAGCCTGCGCGTCGTGCTCGAGTCGGCGCTGCGCAACTACGATGGCAAGAAGATCACTGAAGCGCATCTCAAGACGCTCGCAGGCTGGAAAGCGAACGGCAAGCGCTCCGAAGAAGTGCCGTTCGTCGTGGCACGCGTGCTGCTGCAGGACATGACGGGTGTTCCGCTCGTCGTCGATTTCGCCACCATGCGTGAAGCGGCGAAAGCGCAAGGCGCGAATCCGGAGATCATCGAGCCCCTCGTCCCGGGTCACCTCATCATGGACCACTCGGTGCAGGTCGATCACTACGGCTCGCCGGATTCGCTGCGCAAGAACATGGAGATCGAGTTCGCGCGTAACCGCGAACGCTACGAGTTTCTCAAATGGAGTGCGCAGGCGTTCAAGACTTTCGAGATCATCCCGCCGGGTAACGGGATCTGCCACCAGATCAATCTCGAGTACGTGTCGCGCGTCGTCTGGACCAAAGGCGACATGTGCTACTTCGACAGCCTGGTCGGCATCGATTCGCACACGACGATGGTAAACGGCCTGGGCGTGCTGGGCTGGGGTGTGGGCGGCATCGAAGCCGAAGCGTCGATGCTCGGCCAGCCGATGTACTTCCTCGAGCCGGATATCGTCGGCGTGCACATGACGGGCAGGTTGGGCGCCGGCGTTACCGCCACCGATCTCGTGCTCGCGATCACGCAGCTCCTGCGACAGAAGAAGGTGGTCGGCAAGTTCGTCGAGTACTTCGGTGAAGGCGCCTCATCGCTGCCGCTGCCCGACCGTGCGACGATCGGCAACATGTCGCCGGAATATGGCGCGACGTGCGGCTTCTTCCCGGTCGACGACATCTCGTGCGAGTTCCTGTCGATGACGGGCCGCGGCGATCTCGTCCCGCTCGTCAAAGCGTATTACGAAGCACAGGGCATGTACGGGATGCCGAAGAAAGGCGAGATCGATTACAGCGAAGTCGTCGAGCTGGATCTCTCAACGGTGAAGCCTGCCGTGTCGGGTCCGCGGCGGCCACACGACCGCATCGATCTCCCCGATCTGAAGGCGAAATACCAGGAGCTCATGGCGAAGCCGTTCGTCGACGGCGGCTACGGGAAGGCGAAAGAGATGGACAAGCGCGTGCCTACCGACAAGCCGGGCATCGATGTCGGACAGGGCGACGTGCTCATTTCGGCGATCACCTCGTGCACGAACACGTCGAACCCCGGCGTGCTGCTCGGCGCCGGATTGCTTGCGAAGAAAGCGGTCGAGAAGGGGCTCAAGCCTCCGGCACGCGTCAAGACGTCACTCGGGCCGGGCTCGCTCGCCGTCACCGAATATCTGAAGAACGCCGGCCTTCTGACGTACCTCGAGCAGCTCGGCTACTACATCGCGGGCTACGGCTGTACCACTTGCATCGGCAACTCGGGCCCGCTCGAGACTGAAATCGAAGACGCGGTCACGAAGAACGACCTCGTCGGCGCGGCGGTGCTTTCCGGCAACCGCAACTTCGAAGCGCGTATCCATCAGGCGATCCGTGCGAACTTTCTCATGAGCCCGCCACTCGTCGTGGCGTTCGGCCTCGCCGGAACCGTCAACATCGACATGTCGAAGGATCCGATCGGCAAAGGCAAAGGCGGCGAGCCTGTGTACTTGCGCGATATCTGGCCATCGCAGGAGGAAGTCGGGGCCGTCATGAAGTACGCCACGGACCCCGCGATGTTCAAGAAAGTGTTCTCCGCGTTCAAGGAAGGCAACCCGCTGTGGGATGAGATCCCGGCAGCCGTCGGTGCGACATACCAGTGGCGCGACGATTCCACGTACGTCCGCCTGCCTCCGTACTTCGAAGGCTTCGGCATGCAGCCGTCGAAGACCGGCGATATACGCGGGGCCCGCGTGCTCGGCATCTTCGGAGACTCGATCACAACCGACCACATCAGCCCGGCGGGTGGCATTCGTCCGAGCTCGCCTGCAGGCAAGTATCTGCAGGAGCATGGCGTGGCGGTGAGCGATTTCAACACCTACGGCGCGCGCCGCGGCAATCATGAAGTGATGATGCGCGGCACTTTCGCGAACGTGCGGATCAAGAACCTGATGCTGCCGGGTACGGAAGGCGGGATCACCATTCACCAGCCGTCCGGCGAGCAGATGTCGATCTATGAAGCGGCGATGAAATACAAAGCCGCAGGCGTGCCGTCGGTCGTCTTCGGCGGTGACGAATATGGCCAGGGCTCTTCCCGGGACTGGGCGGCCAAAGGTCCGCAGCTTCTGGGCGTCAAAGCCGTCATCGTGCGCAACTTCGAGCGCATCCACCGCGCGAATCTCGTGTTCATGGGTGTGCTGCCGTTGCAGTTCAAGGACAACACGAGCGTGCAGTCCCTGAAGATCGACGGCTCAGAGACGATCGATCTGCTCGGCATCGAAAATGGCATCACGCCGATGCAGGATATGACGATGCTCATTACACGCAAGGACGGCAAGCGCGAAGAAGTGCCGCTGCGGCTAAGGATCGATACGCCGATCGAGGTCGATTACTATCAACACGGCGGGATCCTGCCGTACGTGCTGAGGGAGCTTCTCGCGGCGGCGTAAGCCGTCATCGCGAGAAAACGAGAAAGCCCATCGCCGTGAGCTGTTTATGTCCTGCGCAGACGCGAACGAGTCAAAGCAACCGGTCATCGCGAGGAGCGAAAGCGACGTGGCGATCTCGTGGCGCACGTGGATCCCGACGCTTTGGGTAGCGGAGCGGTCGGATCCCTTCGCGACATCGTCGCTCGCAATGACGCTCTGGTGAGCTTCGTAGCGGCGCTTACCCGCGCTGCTCGTCACGCAGGCCGGCATTCACAAGATGTCGGCCTGTTTTTCTTTCAAGACTAACGTATGCCTCGCAACGAACTAATCGAGAAGCTCCGCACCATCGTCGGACCGCACGGGCTGCTCACCGATAGAAACGACGTCGAGCCTTTTGTAAACGATTGGCGCGGCATCTATTTCGGCGAGACCGCGATTGTCGTGCGTCCCGCGAACACCGAGGAAGTAGCCGCGGTGATGAAAGCGTGCGCGGAAAGCAGAACCTCGATCGTGCCGCAAGGTGGGAACACCGGCATGTGCATGGCCGCGGTTCCGCGCGTCGGCCGCGATGAGATCGTGCTCTCGCTGGCACGGATGAATCGCATTCGCGGCATCGATCCGCTCAACAACACGCTTACGGCCGAAGCCGGGGTCGTGCTCGCGACGATCCAGCAGGCGGCAGCCGACATCGACCGGTTTTTTCCACTCAGTCTCGGTGCCGAAGGGAGCTGCACCATCGGCGGCAATCTCTCCACCAATGCGGGCGGCGTGAACGTGCTCCGCTACGGCAACACGCGCGATCTCGTGCTCGGACTCGAAGTCGTGCTGCCGGACGGACGTGTGTGGGATGGCCTGCGGAGCCTCCGCAAGGACAACACCGGTTACGATCTGAAACAGCTCTTTATCGGTGCGGAAGGTACGCTCGGCGTCATCACCGCGGCGGTGCTCAAGCTCTTTCCTCGACCCCGCGCGTCCGCGACCGCATGGGCCGCGGTGCAAAGCCCCGAAGCCGCGCTCGAGGTGCTCGCGCTCCTGCGCCGGCATTGCGGCGATCGTATCAATGCATTCGAGCTGATTTCGCGCGCCTGCCTCGAGCTCGTGCTGCGGCACGTCCCCGGCACGCGCGATCCGCTCACACGTACGCACGAGTGGTACGTCCTGACGGAGCTTGCAGACTCTCAATCGGGTGAGAAGCTGCGACAGGAGCTCGAGGCGGCGCTGCAGGACGCTCTCGAATCAGGGCTCGTGCTCGATGCGACAATCGCGGAAAGCGGCAACCAGTCGCAAGCACTCTGGCGTATCCGCGAGTCGATACCGGAGGCGGCGCGCGGGGAGCTCGACATGCTTTACCGCCACGACATCTCCGTGGCGGTGAGCGCGGTACCGGACTTCGTCCGCGAAGCCGGTGCGGCTCTCGACAAGCGCTTTCCCGGCGCGCGGGTGATTTGCTTCGGTCACCTGGGCGACGGCAATCTCCACTACAACGCTTTCATACCTGGCCGCAGCCGCAGCGACGCCGCCGCTCGCGAAGCCCACGACGTAACAGACGTCATATACGACATCGTCCAGCAGTTCGGCGGCAGCTTCAGCGCCGAGCACGGCATCGGACTCGCCAAGGTGAACGAGCTCGTGCGCTACAAGAGCCCCGTCGAGATAGACCTCATGCGCTCGATCAAGCGCACCCTCGACCCGCACGGCCTCATGAATCCGGGTAAGGTCCTCAGCGGAACTTAAATCAGCGAGCTCATGCCTTAGACACACTGGAGGTAGCGTATGGCCGAGAAGGTCGTGAAAAGTGAAGCCGAGTGGCGCAAGCAGCTGACGCCGCAGCAATTCGAGGTGACCCGCCGAAAAGGCACGGAGCACCCGTTTACCGGCGCGTACTGGGACAACCACGAGCCCGGCGTCTACCGCTGCGCATGTTGTGACGCGGAGCTTTTCCGGTCCGACGAAAAATTCGACTCCGGGACCGGGTGGCCGAGCTTCTGGAAACCCGCGGTCCAGGAAAACGTCGCGACCGAGGACGACAACAGCCATTTCATGCAACGCACGGAAGCGTTGTGCAGTCAGTGCGGCGCGCATCTCGGTCATGTCTTCGAAGACGGACCTCAGCCGACCGGTTTGCGCTATTGCATCAACTCGGCATCGCTCAAGTTCGACAAGAAATAACTTCAGGGGACGGACCACTGAGAGGTCTTCAGGTGATGTTGGATGTCTTGAGGGTCCGTCCCCTCAGCGGTTTGTGACTTCCTGTAAATATCTGATTTGCCTGAATTAGACGTGCTGGTTCGAAACCGGGATAATAGCCGCCCATGAAAATGCTCTTCGACATGTTCCCGGTGATCCTGTTCTTCGTCGCTTATCAGATCGCCGGCATCTACGTCGCGACCGCGACGGCGATGGCTGCCAGCGTTGGACAGGTCGCGTGGGCCTGGTTCCGACACGACAAGGTCGACAAGATGTTGTGGGTCAGCCTCGCCGTGATCGTCGTCTTCGGCGGCGCTACGCTCGTATTTCAGGACAAGACGTTCATCCAGTGGAAGCCCACCGTGCTGTACTGGATTTTCGGAGTAGTGCTCGGCGTCGCGGGTTTCGGCTTCAAGAAAAACTTCGTGCGCTCCATGATGGAACACCAGGTGAGCCTGCCCGACGAGATCTGGACCCGCTTGCTTGCAAGCTGGATCGCTTTCTTCGCTGTCATGGGCGTCCTGAATCTCTACGTCGCTTACACGTTCTCCGAGCAGGCCTGGGTGAACTTCAAACTGTTCGGCGGTGTCGGGCTGATGCTGGTGTTCGTGGTACTGCAGGCTGTCCTGCTCGCGAAACACGTGCAGGACAAGAACGAGAGCGCTTGAACATCCCCGGCCTGATTCGCGAGAAGCTCGCCGCGCTCGCCCCCGAATCGATCTCGATCGAAGACGAATCCGCAAAGCACGTCGGCCATGCCGGTGCGGCAGGCGGAGGTGGACATTACCGGCTGACCATCGTGTCCCCGCGTTTCGCCGGCCAACCGCTCCAGGCGCGGCATCGCATGATCTATGAAGCGCTCGGGCCGCTCATGCGTCGCGAGATCCACGCGCTCACGATCAACGCTCAGGCTCCGGACGAAGCACCGACACATTCACACGACAAGGAATCTTGATGAAGACACCCACTGCATACGCGTCCGCGGCCCTGTTGGCCTGCATCGCTGTGGCGCCGCTCGCCGCCGCCCAAAACAACAACAGCTCTTCGGCCGTGAAGGTGAACGGCACGACCATCCCACAGTACCGCATCGACGCCGCCATCAAGACCCGCGTCGCGCAGGGACAGCCGGACACGCCGGAGAACCGCAAAGCGATCCGGGAGGCGCTGATCAACCAGGAGCTCGTCGCACAGGAAGCTGCGAGGCGCGGTCTCGATAAACAACCGGAGATCGCCGGAAGGCTCGAGCTCGACCGGCAATCGATTCTGGCGCAGGCGTACTTCCAGGATTACATGACGAAGAACCCGCTCACCGACGACGTCCTGCGCAAGGAGTATGAGCGCCTCAAGCCCACGCTCCCCGCCAAGGAATACAAGGTCAGGCACATCCTCGTCGAAAAGGAAGAAGACGCGAAGAACATCATCGCGCAGCTGAAGAAAGGCGCGAGTTTCGAGAAGCTCGCCGCCGAATACTCGAAGGATCCCGGCTCGAAAAGCAAGGGTGGCGATCTCGATTGGGGCCCTGCGGAGCGTTACGTGAAGCCGTTCGCCGAAGCTGTGACCAAGCTCAAGAAAGGCACGACGACCGAGACCCCCGTGCAGACCGACTTCGGCTATCACGTCATTCGCGTGGAGGACGAGCGCGCGACCAAGGTGCCGTCCTTCGAAGAAGCGAAGCCGCAGCTCCAGCAGCTCATGCAGGGCCAGGTCGTGCAGAAAGCGGTTCAGGACCTGCGGGCTAAAGCGAAGATCGAAGAGCCGAAGTAGTCAGAAAGACTGCTGCGATCAGCCGACCCACTTCCGCGCGTTCCGGAAGATCCTGAGCCAGGGCCCGTCTTTGCCCCACTCCGCGGGGTGCCACGAGTTGCTGACTGTCCGAAAGACGCGCTCGGGATGCGGCATGAGGATGGTGTAGCGGCCGTCGGCGGTCGTCAGGCCGGTGATCCCGCGCGGCGATCCGTTCGGATTGTGCGGATAGTACTCGGTCGGACGGCCATAATTGTCGACGTAGCGCAACGCGACGAGCGGCAGCGCACGATCGACGTGAGCCTCGTCTCTGAACTCCGCATAGCCCTCACCATGCGCGACCGCGATCGGCATTCGGCTTCCTGCCATGCCATCCAGGAATATCGAAGGCGACGGCAGCACTTCGAGCATTGCGGTGCGCGCCTCGAACTGCTCCGACTTGTTTCGAACGAAATGAGGCCAGGCCTCCGCGCCCGGGATGAGCTCCCGAAGATTGCTCATCATCTGGCAGCCGTTACACACGCCTAGGGCGAAAGTGTCGCCGCGAGCGAAGAACGCTTCGAACTCGTCACGCGCGCGAGCATTGAAGAGAATCGATTTCGCCCAGCCTTCGCCTGCACCGAGCACGTCCCCGTAGGAGAAGCCGCCGCACGCGGCGAAGCCGGCAAAGGCTTTGAGGGTCACGCGGCCCGCGATGATATCGCTCATGTGCACATCGACGGCGGCGAATCCGGCGCGGTCGAAAGCCGCCGCCATTTCCATCTGACCGTTGACACCCTGCTCGCGGAGGATGGCAACACGCGGGCGGCTTGAAACCACGCCCACCGTATTCTTTTCCGTGACGCGGAGGCTTTCATCGGCGGCCCCAGGCACGCTCTGAGTAATGTCTTCGGATGGATCGAAAGTGAGATGCGCGTGCAGGCCAGGATCGCCGGCGTCGAGGATGCGGTCGTATTCCTGTCGCGCGCATTCCGGATGATCGCGCAGGCGCTGCATGTGATACGTCGTCTCGGACCATGCGCGTTGAAGGTCGATGCGCGAAGCGGAATAGAGCTCCTGTCCCTGTGCGGTGATCACGAGCCGGTCTTCGCGATTCGCTCGCCCGATCACGCTGAAGCATTCGGACAAACCTGCTTCACGTGCCGCGCCGCGGATCTCGTCCAAATCCGCGCTGCGGGCCTGCACCACCGCGCCGAGCTCTTCGTTGAAAAGAACGGCGAGATTGCGCGCGGCATCACGCGAGGAAAGCCCGAGCTCGCCGTCGAGCGTCACGCCGGCACGGCTCGCGAACATCATTTCGCAGACAGTGGCGAAGACGCCTCCGTCCGATCGATCGTGGTAGGCGAGCAGCTTGCCAGTGCCGTTGAGCGACTGAACGAGCGCGAAGAACTTGCGCAATACGTCAGCGTCGTCCACATCAGGCGCTTCGCTGCCGGTTGCGGAGTACACCTGCGCGAGCGCGGATCCGCCGAGGCGGCATTTCCCTGCGCCCAGATCGAAGAGCACGAGAACGGTGTCTTCGTCGCCGTTCACTGCAAGCTGCGGCGTGAGGGTCGATCGCACGTCGGAAACGGCCGCGAACGCCGAGACGATGAGCGACAGTGGCGCGGTGACTTCGCGTTTTGCGCCGTCTTCGCTCCACGTCGTTTTCATCGACAACGAATCCTTGCCGACGGGAATGCTGATGCCGAGCTTCGGACAGAGCTCGAGGGCAACCGCACGCACCGTATCGTAGAGCGCTGCGTCTTCGCCGGGATGACCTGCAGCAGCCATCCAGTTCGCCGAGAGCTTCACATCGCCAATGTCTGAAATGGGCGCGGCAGCGATATTCGTCAACGCTTCGCCTATCGCCATTCGACCCGATGCTTCGGGATTCAAGACGGCAATCGGCGCGCGCTCGCCCATCGCGAACGCTTCGCCGAGATACGTGCGGTAACCCATCGCGGTCACCGCGACATCGGCGACAGGCACCTGCCACGGGCCGACCATCTGGTCGCGTACGGTGAGCCCGCCGACACTGCGATCGCCGATCGTGATGAGGAACGTCTTGTCGGCGACGGCCGGGAATCTGAGCACGCGGGAAGCCGCGTCGGCGAGCGTCACGTTCGCGAGCTCTAGCGGTGGCAGCTCACGGCGCATGCGTCTCACCTCGCGTCGCATGCGCGGCGGTTTGCCGAGAAGCGTCGCGAGCTCCATATCGACGGGCGTGTTCCGGAAATGCGAGTCCGAGACCTTGAGTGTTCCGTCCGACGTGGCGTGCCCGATCACGGCGTACGGACACCGTTCGCGTGCACAGATCGCATCGAAGCGTTCGCGTGCCTCGGGCTCTATGGCAAGGACGTAGCGCTCCTGCGCTTCGTTGCACCAGATCTGCATGGGCGACATACCGGGCTCGAGATTGGGCACGTTGCGCAGATCGAACGTGCCGCCGCGTCCGCCCGAATGCACGAGCTCCGGAACGGCGTTCGAAAGCCCGCCCGCGCCGACATCGTGTATCGAGAGAATGGGATTCTTCGAGCCCAGAGCCCAGCAACGATCGATGACTTCCTGCGCTCGCCGCTCCATCTCGGCGTTGCCACGTTGCACGGAATCGAAGTCGAGCGCTTCCTGATTCGTGCCGGTATCCATGCTGGAGGCCGCGCCGCCGCCGAGACCGATGAGCATCCCGGGTCCGCCAAGCTGAACGATGAGCGCGCCATCGGGAAGCGGAAGCTTAGCGGTATGCGCCGCAGCGATATTGCCGACACCGCCTGCGATCATGATCGGCTTGTGATACCCGCGCATCTCTCCGGCGGCCTGCTGCTCGAACGTGCGGAAATAGCCGGCGAGATTGGGCCGCCCGAATTCGTTATTGAACGCCGCGCCGCCGATCGGTCCTTCGATCATGATCTGCAGAGGCGATGCGATACGTGAGGGTGCGCCGATGCCGTTGCGCTCCCATGGCTGCTCGAAACCCGGTATGCGCAGATGCGACACCGAGAAGCCGGTGAGCCCCGCTTTCGGTTTCGCACCCCTGCCTGTCGCGCCTTCATCGCGTATCTCTCCGCCGGAACCGGTCGCCGCCCCGGGATAGGGCGAGATCGCCGTAGGATGATTGTGCGTCTCCACCTTCATGAGGATGTGGATACGCCCGTCGTGATAGCGGTATTCGCCCTGCGCTTCCGCATACCAACGTGCGATGTCGGCACCTTCGATCACCGAAGAGTTATCCGAGTACGCGACGATCGTTCCGCGCGGATTGCGCGCGTGGGTGGTGCGAATCATCCCGAAGAGCGTGTTCGGCTCGGGCGTGCCGTCGATCACCCACTCGGCATTGAAGATCTTGTGTCTACAGTGTTCCGAGTTCGCCTGCGCGAACATCATGAGCTCGACGTCAGTGGGATTCCGCCCCATGCGCGTGAAGTTGTGGAACAGGTACTCGATCTCGTCCTCCGAGAGAGCGAGACCCATGTCGCCGTTCGCGCGTTCCAGGGCGCGAAGGCCGCCGCCGAGCACGTCGATGGTCGAAAACGGCTGCGGATCGAAGTGGCGGAAGAGCCGCTCGACGTCGTCGAATGCGCTCAACACCGTCTCCGTCATGCGGTCGTGAAGATAAGGCGCTATCGCCTGTGCCTCGTGAGCGCTCAAGACACTGCCGTCGGCCCGCAGCACCCAATATGCGATCCCCCGCTCGACGCGTTCCAGCACGTCGAGGCCGCAATGCTGAGCGATGTCCGTCGCTTTCGACGACCACGGCGACACCGTTCCTGCGCGTGGCACCACCAGGAAGAGCGTGCCTTCCTCGCGAGCTTCTCGAGCGGCAGGGCCATACGTGAGCAGGCGCTCGAGCCGCGCCTGCTCGGCGCGATCAAGGGGACGCGCGGTCTGCGCGAAATGCCAGAACTCCGTCGCGATACGGACCTCGCCTACGACGGGCGTTACGAGAAGTTGTAGTTTCTGAAGGCGGAAAGCGGAGAGGGCGGCGCGGCCGCGGAGCCGGATGAGGTGCAATTCGAACGTGAATCGGCTGGAAGCGTACTCGCTAAAGCGTTATTTTACCCGACCCTGCCCCAGCTCTCGCGCTCTTACGAGATCGACTGATGACTTCCTTTCCACACGGCACGCTGGTTTGCCGAACCGAGGACGTGAGGCGCATCGAAGCGCTCGCGGCCGCGCAACCCGACCCGCCGCAGCTCATGGAACGCGCCGGGCTCGCGGCGGCCGAGCTCGCACGCGAGCTCGCAGGCGGAAGCGGCCGTCCTATCGCGGTCTTCGCGGGCCCCGGTAACAACGGCGGCGACGCGCTCGTTCTCGCACGGCACCTGAAGAGCTGGTGGTTCGACGTGAGGGTGTTCTTCACCGGAGACGCTCGGAAGCTCTCGAAGGACGCGACAGCCGCGCTCGACGCGTGGCACGCGGCGGGCGGGGCGCTCGCCGCGGACGTTCCGCGCGTAGAACATTGCGCGCTCGTGGTCGACGGGCTTTTCGGCATTGGTGTGCAGCGGGAGCTCACCGGCCGTTATGCGGCGCTCGTGACGACGATCAACGCGGCGTCGGCGCCTGTGCTCGCGCTCGACGTGCCGAGCGGACTTGAAAGCGATTCCGGCCGCGTGCTCGGCTGCGCCGTGCGCGCATCGCATACGATCACGTTCATCGCGCTCAAGCCGGGGCTCCTCACACTCGACGGGCCGGATCACGCGGGCGCTTTGCACCTTGCGAAGCTCGAGCTGGATGCTCCCGCTCTCGTGCCCTGCTCCGGCGCAGTGATTGGTCCGGAGTCGCTCCCGCAGGCGCTTCCGCGTCGCAAGCTCAATTCGCACAAGGGCTCTTTCGGGAGCGCCGCGATCGTTGGCGGCGCCGCTGGCATGCTGGGCGCCGCTCTGCTCGCGGGCCGAGCGGCCTTGAAGGTCGGAACAGGCCGGGTTTACGTCGGCTTGATGGACGAACGCGCGCTCCCCGTTGATCCCGTACAACCCGAGCTCATGGTGAGAAGCGCCGACGCGGCACTCGGTCTCGATCAGCTCAGCGTGCTTGCCGTCGGCCCGGGGCTCGGTGTGTCCGCTCAATCGTCGGCGCTTCTCGCGAAAGCGGTTCAATCGTCTCTTCCGCTCGTGATCGACGCGGACGCTCTGAACCTGCTGAGCGGGGATGAGGCGCTGCGCTCGACGCTCACGGATCGGCGTGCGGCGACGGTGCTCACGCCGCATCCCGCGGAAGCGGCGCGCCTGCTGCGCGTTTCGACGGCTGAGGTGCAACGAGACCGCATAGGCTCCGCGCTCGCGCTGGCCGCGCAGTACCGGTGTGGCGTCGTGCTCAAAGGCGCTGGAAGCGTTTGTGCATGGCCCGATGCCAAATGGGCGATCAACACGTCAGGGAATCCCGGCATGGCGAGCGCGGGCATGGGCGACGTGCTGACGGGCATTATCACGGCGCTGCTCGCCCAGGGTGCCACGGCCGAAGCAGCTCTTACTGCCGGGGTCTATCTGCACGGCGCGGCCGCCGATGCCGCTGTCGCGTCCGGTCGCGGAGCGGTCGGGCTCGTGGCGAGCGAAGTGATAGACGCGGCGAGAGATGTGCTGAACCGATCGTAGGTGGCTGTGTGGTACCGCGCGCGGCGTAAATTCGCAGAGAACGCCGCAGTTGTCATCGCGAGGAGGCAGCAAAGCCGACGTGGCGATCTCGTGGCGCACGTTGGCTACGGACGTTCCGGGACCGCTTCGTCACGGCGCTCCTCGCAATGACGGAATTTGCGTGCTGACGATCCATCCGTCTCATCGAGCCTCGTACGCTCGGACGTGACTTCTTGTCCGCCATTCGAGTGTTTCGTTCGCGGGGACCCCGCGTCTTCGACGCCCCCACTCACCGGAAAGGGGGCGGAGTTCTAGATGACGCCTTTAGCGCCACCTTTCGGCAGCAATATCATCCGTCGCGCGCGCATCGACCCACCGCGCGCCATTCGCCGTCTGTTCTTTTTTCCAGAACGGCGCGCGCGTTTTCAGATAATCCATGATGAACTCACAGGCCGCGAAGGCGTCACCACGGTGTGAGCTCGCGACAATGACGAGCACGATCTGATCGGTGGGTTTGAGCACGCCCACGCGATGCACGACCAGCGCATCGATCACGTTCCATCGTCCGCGCGCCTGCTGGATGATTTCCTCGATCGATTTTTCGGTCATGCCGGGATAGTGCTCGAGCGCCATCTCGCTGACCGGATCGCCTTCGTTCACGTCACGCACGACGCCGACGAAGCTCGCAATCGCGCCGATTGCCGGATTGCCCTTGCGCATCGCGGCGATTTCGGCACCGGTGTCGAAGTCTTCGGTTTGTATTCGGATTGTCATGACTGACGGGAATCGGTAACGAGTGAGATGACGAGTGAGGGTGACAAATGCCGGTGACGAAGATATGCATCAACCGCCGGTGACCGGCGGAAAGAAGGCGACCTCGTCACCATCCTTGACGGGCGTCTCGGGATTTGCCATGTCCTGGTTCACCGCCATCCGGACGTTCTTCGAGTGAGCGAGCTCCCGCGCCCATGCGTCGCCGCGGCCTATCAACGCTTGCCGCAGACTCGCGACATCGCGTACACCCTCAGGTAATGTGAGCTGCTCGCTCGTCTTGCCGAGCGCTTCCCGCAGCCGGGCGAAATAAAGCACAGTCACCATAGTCAGCTTCCATATCATAGGCTCACGTGCCGAAGCACGAAATCCGCGATCTCCGCGGGCGAGTTGAGATCGAACTGCGGCAACCGCGTATCGAGCCGCGCGTCGCTCGCGATCGCCACGATGTTGTGATCGTGCGGATGGATCAGCGGTTCCCCGACTTCGGCCCTGTAGACTTCGAGCTTCGGTATCGCTTCGCGCTTGAAGCCCTCCACGAGCAGCAGATCGCAGGGAGACATGTGCTGCACGTGCTCGCTCAAAGCCGGCTCCGGGGCACCGCGAAGCTCGTGCATGAGCGCCCAGCGGCGCGACGACGTCACCAGCACCTCCGTGCAGCCGGCTTTGCGATGCCGGTGAGAATCCTTGCCCGGCTGGTCCACGTCGAACGTGTGATGGGCGTGCTTGATGAGCGACACGCGAATGCCGCGCCCTGTAAAAAGCGGGATCAAACGCTCGATCAGCGTCGTCTTGCCGCTGCCGGAGTAGCCCGCGAATCCGAAAATCTTCATCTCGCGGGCTGTCGAGCGTGTCTGGAGCACGGTAGCATTCGATTCACGGATGCGGTCCGAAAAAGGGATCTGGCGTTCATTTTACCGGCCGCGCCGCATCATCCGCTCCCAATCCAACGAAGGGCGAACCATGAATGGAACGAATGGCTGGGGCCTCATCGGTACCGGGCGCATCGCCGACGACCGCGTCCTGCCCGCGATCAAGAGCTTCGAACGAAACCGTCTCGTAGGCCTAGTGAGCCGCGATGCGACACGTGCTGAAAGCTTCGCCAGGAAGTTCGGCGCCGAGCATGCTTATACCCGATACGAAGACCTGCTGCGCAATCCCGACGTGACCGTCGTCGCGATACACACGCCCAACGCGCTTCATGCCGAGCAGGCGATCGCCGCCGCGCGCGCCGGAAAGCACGTCTTCTGCGACAAGCCCATGGCAACGAGCGTCGCCGATGCCGAACGCATGATCGCCGAATGCGAAAAAGCGGGCGTGAAGCTCGCCGTCAACTTCCACAACCGCTTCATGCCCTGCTTCATCGACACGAAGTGCATCATCGACAGCGGCGAGATCGGCGAAGTCCAGCTTGTCATTCTGGAAGCGAGCCCCGGCGCGCGACCGGGCGGGAGGCTCGCGACCTGGCGTGTCGATCCGCAGCTCGCGGGCCTCGGCACGACCATGAGTATCGGTGTTCATGTCTACGACATCCTGCGATATCTCCTGTCGAGCGAAATCGAGTCGGTCACGGCGCTCTTCGACACACCGCGTAACGTCATGGAGGAGACGAATTTCTCGACCTTCCGCTTCACGAACGGCGTGCTCGCGCAGGTCAACGTGAACGAGAAAGCGGCGCTGCCGCACAACGATTTCGTCATCCAGGGCACGAAAGGCCGCATCACCGGCAAGGGTCTTACGCGCAGTCGGGCCGGCGGTGTCCTCGAAGTGAAAACGACGGACGGCAAATCGCGAGCGACGGAATATGCGGCGACCAATGCGCATGAAGCGTGCGTGCACGGCTTCAGTCGCGTGCTGCTCGAAGGCGGCGAGCCTGCGGCTTCGGGTTTCGACGGGTTGCGCAGCATACAGTTGACGGAAGCGATGGCGCGCTCCGCATGGGACGGCGTGCACGTGAGACTCGCTTCGTGACCGCACTTACACGCCGCGGATGCCCTGCCGTTCGAGCGATACGGCTTTGACGAGCGCGTAAACGTTCGCCCCAGGTGCGAGGGCGAGCTGCGCAGCGGCCCGGCGCGTCACGCGCGAGCGAATGGTGACCGTGCCGACGGCGATCGACACTTCGACCACGCCTTCCCGCGGCTCTCCGACGTGGGATACGGTTCCGCGAAGGACATTCTGAACGCTGATCGCGCGCGGCTCTTCCAGCGCAATCGATACATCGCGGGCGCGCACGCGCACGCGGACGGGTTCGCCGATCAACGCGTCGAGTCCGCTCACGGTGAGCGTGCCGCCGTCGAACTCGACTGTCGCGAGCTCGTCCTGAACGTCTTGCGCGACGACTTTCGCTTCGATGACGGTGCCACCCTGGAAAGGACCGCCGATCGATGCAAGCTCGGCGTGGCCCATGACGTCCTGCACCGATCCTGTCGCCGTCACCTTGCCGGACGAGAGGAGCACGACCGAGTCGGCGAGACGCAACACTTCGTCCACGGCGTGACTCACGTAGACCATCGGAATTCGCACGTCGTCTCTCATGAGCTCGATGTACTGGAGGATCTCGTTCTTGCGATGCGCATCGAGCGACGCAAGCGGCTCGTCGAAGAGCAGTATCCTCGGGCTCGCGAGGAGCGCGCGGCCGATCGCAACGCGCTGCTTCTCCCCTCCGGAAAGATCGCCGGGACGCCGCTCGAGAAGGTCACCGAGCCCGAGCAGCTCCACGACGTGATCGAGCTCGACATAACGCTCGGCGACTCGGACCAGATCGTGACCGTAAAGCAGGTTCCTGCGCACACTCAGATGCGGAAAGAGCCGCGGCTCCTGAAAAACATAGCCGATGCGCCGCGCGTGCACCGGCACGTCGATTCCACTGTCGCTGTCGAAGAGCACCTGGCCGTCGATCTCGATACGCCCACGGTCCGGCTTCGCGAGACCCGCGATCATGTTGACGAGCGAAGTTTTCCCCGCGCCCGAGCGGCCGAAAAGCGCCGTGATGCGCGAATTCGTGCGGAACGCGACGCGCGTTTCGAATGCGCCGACGCGACGCTCGACATCAACCGCCAGCATCACGGCCTTTCGCTGCGGCAGTCGCACGGCGCGCCAAAATTTCTGAAAGCACGAGCGCGCCAAGCGAAACGACTATCGCGATGACGCTGAGACGAAGCGCGAATTCGTCGCCGTTCGGCACCTGTGTGTACGTGTAGATCGCGAGCGGCAGCGTTCTCGTCTCGCCGGGAATGTTCGAGACGAACGTGATCGTCGCGCCGAATTCGCCGAGGCTCCTCGCGAACGAGAGGAGCGTCCCCGTAATCACGCCCGGCAGTGCGAGCGGGAGCGTGACGGTTGCGATCACGCGTGCGCGTCCGGCGCCGAGCGTGCGTGCCGCCGCTTCGAGCCTCTCGTCGATCGCTTCGACCGAGAGACGGATCGCTCGCACCATCAGCGGGAAACCCATGACACCGCACGCGACTGCTGCGCCCGTCCAGCGGAAAGCGAACACGATCCCGAAATGCGCTTCGAGAAATGCGCCGACGGGGCCGCGTCGTCCAAGCACGAGCAGCAGGAAATAGCCGACGACGACCGGGGGCAGCACGAGCGGCAGATGCACGGCCGCATCGAAGAGCGTCTTTCCCGGGAAGCGCGAGCGGGCGAGCACGTAAGCCGCGGCGGCGGCGAACGGCAGGCTGCCGACGACGCTCCAGAACGCCACCTTCAAGCTCAGTCCGAGGACTTCCCACTCTTCTGCGCTGAGCTCCATCATCCGCCTGAGTACGGCACGACAGCGTGCTTACGATGCAGCGCAGACCTTTCACGAGTCATCGGCCTGCGGAGGCTCGCTTGCGAAGATGTTCCGCAAAGCGCTCGAGATCCGGCGCGATCGCCGAAGACGCTTTTTCCTCCATGGCATAGTAATCGGCGACGATCTCCCGCCCGAACGCCGTCACGGCCGCGCCGCCGCCCCGCTTGCCGCCCACCGCGGTGATCACCACGGGTCGGTTGAAGCTCGCGTTGATCGCTTCTACGAGCTGCCAGGCCCTGCGGTACGACATGCCCATCTCGCGCGCCGCCGCTGAAATCGAGCCGGTCGCATCGATCAGCGAGATGAGGCGCGCTCTGCCCGGTCCCATCGCGGGGCAGTCTTTGGCGAGCACGCGCAGCGTAAGTCCCGGATAACGCGGCATGCGCGCATTGTAGCGTTATATTGGCTAGAATATAGCGATCTCACCGGGACCCCTCATGAAAGAGCTACAGAAGATCGTTAACGAAGCGCTTGGAGCACGCGCGTCCGGCCAGGCCGCGGCGCTCGCTACGGTTGTCGGCATCGAAGGCTCCGCCTATCGGCTGCCCGGCGCACGCATGCTGATCGTGGATGGCAAATGGATCGGCGGCTCGATCAGCGGCGGCTGCCTTGAAGACGATGTCGTCCTGCGGGCGCGTGATGCGATCGCGAAGAACGAAGCGCTCGATACGGTCTACGACACGACGCACGACGACGACATCGTTTTCGGTGTCGGGCTCGGCTGCAAAGGCATCGTGACATTGCTGATCGAGCCTTTGCGGGAAGGTGGAGCGGTTGATTTCGTCGCGTTCGCAAAAGAATGTCTGGAGGCGCGGAAGACGGGTCTCGTCGCAACGATCGTTCGCACGGAAGGTGCGACCCAGGCCAAGCCCGGCATGCGCGTCGCGGTAAGCGACGGCTCACCGCAGTCGGATATTCCCGACGCGGGTCTCACAACTCAGATTGCGAACGCGCTCGCAGCGCTCGATGAACCCACAGCACTCGTTACGATGCGCGCTGAGCACGGAAGCGTGCTGGTCTTCCTCGAACGCATCGAGCCTGCGACACCTCTCATCGTCTTCGGCGCTGGACACGACGCGATGCCGGTCGTGCGCCTCGCGAAAGAGATCGGCTGGCACGTGACGCTCGTCGATCACCGGCCGGCGTACGCGACCCGTCAGCGCTTCCCTGACGCGGATCGAATCGTTCTCGGCTCACGGAAGGAAGCGGCCGCGCAACTCGCGCTCGACGCTGACACGGTTGCGCTCGTGATGACGCACAATTACCTGCGCGACATGGACTGGGTGCAAACGCTGCTCCCGTCGCCTGCGCGATACATCGGGCTCCTCGGGCCACGCAAACGCACGGACAGCCTTCTCGCGGACCTGAAGGACAAAGGCTTTCAGCGGACGTCCGATCAACTCGCGCGGCTGTACGCGCCAGTCGGCCTCGATATCGGCTCCGAAGGACCGGCCGAAGTGGCCATGTCGATCCTCGCCGAAATGCAGGCCGTATTGACGGGCCACAACGGCGGGCATCTGCGCACCCGCAAGCAGCCCATCCATCAACGTGCTGACGCCGCTTCTCAGCCGCCTGTCGAGCAGCGAACGCCTCTTCGCGTGTAACGCACGCGGCGCGTAGCGCGCCAGAGTCTCCCCTCGCGCGACGCAGCCGCACGCCTGTTATGCTCGGCGCATGCCGTCTTCGAATGCGCCCTCGAGCGACGACGCCCAGGAGGCGCGCGTAACGCGCGCAACGCTGTGGGTCGGATTTTTCACGAACGGCGTCTGGGACATGCTTTCTGTCGCAGTGCCGCTTTACGCCGGTGCCGTGGGATTGTCCGTTGCGGATGTGGGATTCGTCGTCGCGGCACGGTCGGTGTTGCCCACAGCCCTTTCCATACACGGCGGCATCCTCATGGATTACTGGGGGACGCGACGCATGCTGCTGTGGATCGCCAGCGCCTGCGTCGTGCTGCCGCTGCTCTATCCGCTCGCCGGCTGGTTCGTGCCGCTCGTCATGCTTCAACTCGCGCTCGGTCTGGCATCGAGCTTAGGGATGGCAGCCGCGCAGACATGGAGCCTGCAGACGAGCCACGACATAGCGACACTTGCGCGTTTCAGTCTGTTCTCGCGAATCGGTACCTTCCTCGCTCCACTGACGATCGGCACAATCTGGGATTTCCTCGGTCCGTGGGCCGGCTTCGCGAGCGTGTCCGTCTGGGCGGCCGGGACTGTCATTGCGACTGCGTTGACGCCCGATCTGGTGAGGCGAAGGTCTGAGCCGGCGAGGCGCGCACGCAACGTGCGTACGCTCTCCGCACTCATCCCGCAATGGCGTCCACACAGAGAAGCCCTCGCACTCTCCGCAATTCCCGCGGTCGCGTTCGTGCTCGCGGTGAGCTTCTTCCGGAACGCACCGGGCGCCGTTCAGTCCTCGCTCTACGTCGTTTACCTCGGCGATGTCGGGTTCACCGGAACGCTCATCGGCACGCTCGTGAGCCTCTGCGAGCTTTCGGGTGTCGTGGGATCCCTCGTCGCTGCTCCCGTCGAGCGTCTCATGCGTCCGCAGATGCTCGTGTGCGGCTGCATCGCGATATCGATACTCGCGATCGCACTGACGCCGCTCATCGCATTTTCATTCGTGCTCCTCGCGATCGCGGCGGCGATGCGCGGCGCTGCGCAGGGGCTGAGCCAGCCCGTCATGTATGCGCTGCTCGGGCGCTCAGTACCGCCGGATACCCACGGCGCGTCCGTCGGCGTGCGTAACGCCGTGACGCGACTCGCATCGATCATCACGCCCGCGATCATGGGCATCGGCGCGGAGACCTACGGAATTTCCGCGAGCTTCTACATCGTCGGCGCCGTGTTGCTCATCGGCACGGCCGTGCTTGCGCTCTTCGCGCGATCGCTTCAGACGCCAGGCTGATCCGCGTTCGGATAGAAGAGCTGCTCGCCGCCGATCTTATAACCAGCGATCGCCTTCTGGCCTTCCGGCGACACGAGCCAGTCGATGAAGGCCTGCGCTTCGGCGCGCTTCACGTTCGGGTGCTTCTCGGGATTGACGAGGATCACGCCATACTGATTGAAAAGGCGCTTGTCGCCTTCGACGAGAATCGCGAGGTCGCCTCGATTTTTGAAGGAAAGCCACGTGCCGCGATCGGCGAGTATGTAAGCGCCCATGGAAGACGCCGTGTTGAGCGCGGGTCCCATGCCCTGCCCGGTGTCGCGATACCACGGCCCTTTCTCTTTCGCGATGTCGATGCCTGCCGCCTTCCACAGGTCGAGCTCCGCGATATGCGTGCCGCTGCGGTCACCGCGTGAGACGAACGGCGCGCGGGTGGATTGGATTTTCCTGAGCGCTTCGACCACGTCCTTGCTGCCGCCCACCTTGGCGGGGTCGGATTTCGGGCCGATCAGTACGAAATCGTTGTACATGATGGGAATGCGCTTCACCCCCTGACCTTCCGCGACGAACTTTTCTTCGGCGCTTCGCGCGTGCACGAAGGCGACGTCCGCATCTCCGCGGCGTGCGAGGTCGAGCGCCTGGCCCGTGCCAAGCGCGACAACGCGCACCTGTATCCCCGTTTTTTTCTCGAAGATCGGCAGGAGATATTTGAAGAGGCCCGACTGCTCGGTGGAGGTGGTCGATGCGACGGTGATGAACTTCTGAGCCGTCGCGAGCGGCGAAACAGCAAGCGCGAGCAGCACGAGCACTGCACGCATGAGCGTCCTTCTCAATGCCATGGCAATTCTCCTCGTATGAACGCGGCAGCTTCCGCTGTCGTCGGTTGTGTGAAGAAACGATCGACCGGTGCGCGCTCGATCAGGCGGCCGCCGTCCAGAAACAGAATGTCGTCTCCGAGGCGCCGCGCCTGGCCGAGGTTGTGCGTCGTCATGACGATCTTCGTGCCGCTCGCGCGAATCTGCCCGATGATGTTTTCGATATCGCGCGTAGCGGCCGGATCGAGATTCGCGGTCGGCTCGTCCAGGAACAGCACTTCGGGCCCGAGCGCCCATGCGCGCGCGAGCGCGAGTCGCTGCTGCTCACCGCCTGACAGAAGACGCGCGGGCTGCTGCGCGCGTGCGTCCAGACCGACGGCTTCGAGCACGTCGCGCGCACGAAGGTCGCGCTCGCGGCGGTGAAGACCGGCGAGCTTGAGCCCATACACGATGTTCGCGAGCGCCGAGCGTCGCAGCATCACCGGACGCTGGAACACCATCGCTTGTCGCTGCGCGCCGTTCTGCCCGACCCAGCGCACGCGGCCTTCCGTTGCGCGCAGCAGTCCGTGACAGATGCGCATGAGCACACTCTTCCCCGCGCCGTTCGGCCCGAGGATGATCGTCCGCGGGCCGGCCGTGATCTCGGCCGAAACATCGTCGAGAATGCGCCTGCCATTCACGGTAAAGCTCACGCCATCGATCATGAGCGGCAACACCGAGGTTCCTTACCCGTAATGCCGCACGGCGACTTCTTTCACCATGCTCGCTGCCGCGTTGAGTGCAATGATGAGGCTGATGAGAACGACGCCCAATCCGAGCGCGAGCGGCAGATCGCCTTTACTCGTTTCGAGCGCGATCGCGGTCGTCATGACACGCGTGACGCCGTCGATGTTGCCGCCGACGATCATCACCGCGCCGACTTCGGCAGCCGCGCGCCCGAAACCGGCGAGAACGATGGTGACGAGAGAAAATCGCGTGTCCCAGATAAGCGTCATCGCGGCGATATGGCGTGCGGCGCCGAGCGAGCGCAATTGCTCCTCGTACTCGTGCCACGCGTCTTCGAGCGTCTGGCGCGCCAGAGCGGCCACGATCGGCACGATCAGCACCGTCTGCGCGACGATCATCGCCGTCGGCGTGAAGAGAATGCCGAAGGAGCCGAGCGGTCCCGCGCGCGAGAGCAGGAGATAGACGACCAGGCCGACGACGACGGGCGGCAATCCCATCATCGCATTCAAAAAGACGATGAGCGTCCGCCGGCCGGGGAAGCGCTCCACGGCGAGGAGCGCGCCCAGCGGCAATCCGATCAGCGTCGCCACAGCGACAGCCGTGAGGCTCACCTGCAAGCTCAAGCCAACGATCTGCACGAGCTGCGGATCGAAGCCGCTCAGAAGCCGCCATGCCTCGCCGAACGCGGCGCCGAGATCGTTCAAGCCGCGCTCCGACTGCGGGTGCGGCGCTTCACCCATTTCAGAGCAGCGTCGAGCTCCGCCCGGACACCGGCTTTCGTGGCAGCGTATCCCGGCAGGTGGCCGACCCGCTGCGCGAACTCCCGACCTTTCAGCACATCCAGCAAACACTGCATTGCATCGCTTTGCAGGGACGATCGCGCGATCGCGAGGAAGTAACGTTCGACGGCGAGTGGCACGAAGTCGAGACGGTAACGGTTCGCATCGGCGCGGAGACCGAACGCCGCATCGGCGTGACCTTCGGCGACCGCCGCAGCAACCGAGTCTTCACCGCTTCTGCGCGATGCACCGCCGCCGCTTTGGCGATTGACGAATCGAACGCCCGGACGCGTGAGGTCGTGAACGCTGCGAATCAGCGAGTCGGGTGCGGCGATGAGCCCCTGCTCGCGTGTGATGAAATGGAGAAGACAATGCTTGCGCGGATCGAGCCAGCGTCCCAGCGCCGCAGCCGCAGCGGCAGCGCGCGGCAGCGCATCCGCGACATGAAAGCCGGCGATGTCGCATTTACCGTTTGCGAGCGCGGCGAGACAGTCGTCGGAGCCTCTGAAGAGGAGCTCCACGTCCAAGCGTTCGCCGCACAGCGATCGGAGCTCGGCGAGTGCGACATCGTGACTCGCGTGGATCACAAGACGCGGCATGCTGCGCGGCAGCGCTCTGGAGAGGCCTGCTTCGACTTCCTGCCGGAGCTGCGCGAAGTGTGGGTCGAGGGCGCTGCGGATCAGGCGATCGGCCCAGAGAAGCTTCTCGCCGAGCGCAGTCGGACTCGCACCTCGGCCACGCTCGAGCTCGACCAGCGGCGCACCGAATGCCGCGGCGGCTTCGCCGAGAAGACCCCACGCGTAGCGATAAGAAATGCCGAGCGTGTGAGCAGCCTTTTTGAGCGAGCCGCTTTTGCCCACCGCCTCGACGAGGCGCAGCAGGGTCGCAGCATGCGCAGGCGCCAGCCCGCTCGATGCCAGCCACGACAACGAGAAATCCACGTGAACGGCCATAATGCACGATGGTGCATATGTCTGTAGAGCGGCGAGTATGCCCAGCACCTCATGACGCCGCAACTATATGCAGTGAGTTGCATATGCATATGAGGCACGCTCGACTGTATCCAGCGCCACGGTCGGCTGTCGATCGCCTCTCTCAGCACGCGCGGTACAATCACCGGCTACTCGACGCTGATGACAGGTTTCCCAAGATGAACGAACCCTTGACGCTTCCGGCGCTTTCCTGCGCCGACGATTACGATCCGAATTCGATGCCGGTCGACAAAGCGCGCGAAGTCATCGGCCGGTTTCTCTCGCCCGTGACGGCGACCGAACGCGTGCATGTGCGCGCGAGCCTCGGCCGCGTGCTCGCGACGGACGTCATTTCCCCGCTGGATGTTCCCGCGCACGACAATTCTGCGATGGACGGTTACGCCGTGCGCCATGCCGATTTGCGCGCGGACGGCGAAGTTGCGCTCACCGTGATCGGCAGCGCGTTCGCTGGCGCGCCCTACTCGGGCAGCCTGCAAGCCGGCCAGGCCGTGCGCATCATGACGGGCGGTGTGGTACCCGCGGGAGCCGACACGATCGTTATGCAGGAACACGTCAAGGCCGCGGACAATCGCGTGACGATCGGCGGCGGCCACCGCAAAGGCCAGAACCTGCGGCTCGCGGGCGAAGACCTCAAAGCCGGCGAGCCGGCGCTCAAGAAAGGCCGACGGCTGAGGTCCGCCGACATCGGCCTCATCGCATCGCTCGGCATCCCGGAGATCGACGTCTACCGGAAGCTTCGCGTCGCGTTCTTCTCGACGGGTGACGAGCTCGTGTCGATCGGTACCGTGCCCAAGGCAGGGCAGATTTACGACAGCAACCGGTACACCATACACGCGATGCTCGAGCGTCTCGGCTGTGAAGTCCTCGACATGGGTGTGGTGCGCGACGACCCCGCGCTCCTCGAGCAGGCGTTCCAGCGCGCGGCCGGCGCGGCGGATGTCGTGATCACGAGCGGTGGAGTCTCTGTCGGCGAAGCCGATTTCGTGAAAGATCTTCTCAACAAGCTCGGGGAAGTCGTCTTCTGGAAGATCGCCATGAAACCCGGCCGGCCGCTTGCCTACGGGCGCGTCGGCGGAGCGCACTTCTTCGGACTCCCGGGCAATCCGGTGTCCGTGATGGTCACGTTCTATCAGTTCGTCCGCGATGCATTGCTTACGCTCTCCGGGGAAACGCCTGTCGAGCCGCCGCCGACCTTCACGGTTCCCTGCACGTCGACGCTCAAGAAAGCGCCCGGGCGCACCGAATTCCAGCGCGGCATCCTGTCGCGGGACGCGAACGGCCAGTGGACCGCGCGCGTGACGGGCGAGCAGGGATCCGGAATCCTCCGCTCGATGTCGGAGGCGAACTGTTTCATCATCCTGCCGACGGATCAGGGCAACGTTTCGCCGGGAACGCTCGTGCAGGTGCAGGTGATGGAAGGAGTCATCTGATGCCGGTAAAGCATCTCGAGCACTTTCTGATTCAATGCGCGGATATCGCTGCAACGCGCGACTGGTACGTGAACACGCTCGGTTTCGAAGAAGGTCCCCACCCCGATTTCAAGTTCCCCGTGTGCTGGCTCTATCTCGGTGGGCGCGACGTCATTCACATCACCGAAGGCGGAAAGAACACGAGCGCAAACCGGAAGGCCTACCTCGGGCAACAGTCGGATGCGCTCGAGGGCACCGGCGTCATCGATCACATGGCGTTTCGCTGCACAGGCCTGAAGGACATGATGGCGCACCTGAAAGAACGACGCGTCGAGTTCAAGCGCCGACAGGTGGACGACCAGGGCCTGTTCCAGCTTTTCCTCTTCGACCCGAACGGCGTAAAGGTCGAGCTCAATTTCGAAGCGTCGGAAGCGAAAGGCGTCGAGCCCGAGCTGATGGCCTCGGCGCTGGAGGGCTGATCGTAAAGAGGACAGACTGCTAAGACAGCGAACCACGAACAACAGCGACCGAGCTCGCGGCGCGAGCGGCCTTGTGTACGTGGTCCGTCCTCTACGACTTGACCTTAGTGGTCCCTCCCCTAAGTGTTTCAAAAATCTTCGTGCGCCACGAGCATCACCGCGCCCGGGTCGGGCTCGCGATGAAACGTCATTGCGAGAAGAGCTTCAACGAAGCAATCTCGAAGCGTTCGACTCTTACGGCCTCCGACCAGCGGGAGCCGAGGTCTTCTGCACCTTTGCGTGTTTGTAGTTCTCCGCGGCACGGTCCTGGTACTTGCCGAGCAGCTCGGCTTCCTTCTTGGCCGCTGCGTCGGCTTTCGCCTTGGCTTCTTCGGCCTTGCCCTTTTGCTCTTCGGTGAGCGCCGGCAGCTTCGCTGAAGCCATGCCGAAGGCGCAACCCATCAGGGCGGCGGCAAAAGACAATACGACGTTGCGCACCTTCATAGCTTCCATCCGTCCTTCATCGATGTGGCCGGCGCTGTAGTGGGCGCAACCCCCGGCGCAGCAGGCCGGCCGCGCCTCGCCATCTGCTGCTGGTACCAGTACTCGTGGTGTTCCTTGGCCCATGTCTCGTCGGCGACGCCGTGCCGCATCGTGTCGTATGCGCCTTCCATTCCGATCGTGCCGAGATAGATATGGCCGAAGCCGAGCGCGATGAAAATGACCCCGGCCGCGGCATGTATCACCTGCGTCAGCTGCATCGTGTTGCGACCCTGGTCGAAGTTCGGGAAATCCAGGATGAGACCGGTCACGGCCATCACGGCGCCGAGTATCGTCACACCGCCCCAGAACCACGCTTTCTCCGCGGCGTTGAAGCGCCAGGATGGCACGTGCTCGCCGCTCACGAGCCCGCCGAACTTCTTGATCCACAGCCAGTCGCCCGCTTGCGGGACATTGTCTTTCACGTAAGTCGCGATGATGAGCACCGTGCAAACGATGAAGAGCGGACCCACGAAGTTGTGCAGGTTCTTCAGGAGAATCGCGAGCCAGGCAAACAAGGTGTAGCCGAACACCGGCAGCAGTATGTATTTGCCGAACAGCATGACGAGGCCGCTCGCCGCCAGGATCACGAAACTAATCGCGGTGGCCCAGTGCACGGTCCGCTCCCAGGGCGTGAAGCGCACGAGGAGTCGCCCGGTGCGCGGCTCCTTCAACATGATCTTGCCCCGGCGCCAATAAAAGAGACCCAGCGCAACGAGCACGAGCACGATCGCCCACCCGCCGTACACCGTCAGCGGGCCGTTACGCACGCGCCGCCAGATCTCGCCTTCGTTCTGGATGAGAATGTTCGTCTCGACGCCTCTCACCTGCGTCGTCTGATACGGATTCACTTCGCCGCTGCGAACGTCGCGCCAGAGCGGCGCGTTGTTGCCCGGCTGCGTCGCTTGCCGCTGCATTTGCGCAGGCTGGCCTTCCGCGGCGCCCGGCTGATCGGCGGCACCGATTTGCGCCGGAACGGCCTGCGTAGGCGCCTGCTGCGCGAAGGCGATTGCAACGGGTGTGACGAACGAAAAGAGCGCGAGCGCAAAACACGCTGCCCAGCGCCGCATCTGAAACGGGTGCATTACCCCTCCTCTACGAGCCTGTGCGTAGGTACTCGTTCTGGGTGTTGTTGCGCGCCTTGATGGCCTTTTCCCATTCGACCTGATTGTTATTGAATAGCGCGCCCTGCCACGGCACGTTGTCGGGCTTGCCCTGGTACTTGCCCTGTTTGTAGACGGTCACGTTCGGCTTCTCGCCGCAGCCAGCAAGGCCGGCCGCTGCGACGAGTGCCGCCAGGAACATCGCGCCGAGGGTTCTCACGACTTCGCTCCCGGCTGCGGCGGGCGCTGCGTCTCCGGTTTGCCGTACGCAGTACCCCATCCCCACACTTCCGAGCCGCGGCCCCGCGTCAACACGCGCGTGCGGAAAATATCAGCGACCACATCGCCATCGCCGCCGAGCAGCGCTTTGGTCGAGCACATCTCGGCACACGCCGGGAGCTTTCCTTCAGCGAGTCGATTCCGTCCGTACTTCCTGAACTCCGCCTGGCTGTGATCGGGCTCGGGACCACCGGCGCAGAAGGTACATTTGTCCATCTTGCCGCGCAGTCCGAACGCACCGTCCTGCGGGAACTGCGGCGCGCCGAACGGGCATGCATAGAAGCAGTAGCCGCAGCCGATGCAGAGATCCTTGTCGTGCAGCACGACGCCTTCGGTGGTCTTGTAGAAGCAGTCGACCGGGCACACCGCCATGCACGGCGCATCCGAGCAATGCATGCAGGCGACTGAGACCGATTTTTCGCCGGGGAGTCCGTCGTTCAACGTGACGACGCGGCGGCGATTCACACCCCACGGAATCTCATGCTCCTGCTTGCACGCGGTAACGCAACCGTTGCACTCTATACAGCGCTCGGCGTCGCACAGGAATTTCATTCTGGCCATCGTTCCGCTCCTCGCCTTATGCCTTCTGCACCTGGCACAGCGTCGTTTTGGTTTCCTGCATCATGGTTACGATGTCGTAGCCATAGGTCATGGCGGTATTCACCGCTTCGCCGCGAACGTACGGCGCGGAACCTTCCGGGTAATACCTGAGCAGATCCTGCCCCTCCCACCAGCCTGCGAAGTGAAACGGGAGGAACACGGTTCCCGGCGCAACGCGCTCGGTGACGAGCGTTTTCACCTTGAGCCTGGTCTTTGTGGGCGTCTCCACCCAGACGTATTCGTCGTTACGCACGCCGCGGTCGTTCGCGTCTTTCGGGTTGATCTCGACAAACATCTCCTGCTGCAGCTCCGCGAGCCACGGATTCGACCGTGTCTCGTCACCGCCGCCTTCGTATTCGACGAGTCGTCCGCTCGTCATGATGAGCGGATACTGCTGGACCGCGTTCTTGTTCGCGTCCTGCACGCTCTTGAAGAGCACGGGCACCCGCCAGCGCACTTTCTGGTCGGCATGCGTCGGATACTTGTCGATGAGATCGGGACGCGGACTGAAGAGCGGCTCGCGGTGCAGCGGCACGGGATCCGGGAAGTTCCAGACGACTGCACGCGCCTTCGCGTTACCGAACGGGTGCACGCCGTGGTTCTTCATGCACACACGGATGATGCCGCCCGAGTTGTCCGTCTTCCAGTTCTTGCCTTCCGCGAGCTTCTGCTCTTCCGGCGTGAGCTCGTCCCACCAGCCGAGCTTCTTCATGAGCACGTGATCGAACTCGGGATAGCCGGTCGTGATGTCGGCTCCGAGCGAATGGGAGCCGTCTTCGGCGAGCAGGTTGACACCGTCCCGCTCGACGCCGAAGTTCGCGCGGAAGTTGCCGCCGCCGTCCATCACGTGCCGCGAGGTCTGATACAGATTCGGCGAGCCGGGGTGCTTCAGTTCCGGCGTGCCGAAGCACGGCCACGGAAGTCCATAGTAATCACCGTCGAGCACATAGCCCGTCTTCGCGTCCTTGCCACCTTTCGCTTTCAGCGTCTTCACGTCGAACACATGCATGTTGCGCATGTGCGCCTGCAGCCGCTCGGGTGACTGGCCCGTGTAGCCGATCGTCCAGATGCCGCGGTTCACTTCGCGCAGCGTATCCTCGATCGATGGCTCGTCCATGCCGCCCTTGCCCTTCTGCAGCTTGATTTTCGCGACGAACTGCTTGTCGAAACCGAACTTCTGCGCGAGCTGATACATGATCATGTGATCGGTGCGCGATTCGAACATCGGCTCGATCACGCGTTCGCGCCACTGCAGCGAACGGTTGGATGCTGTCACCGAACCTTCGCACTCGAGTTGCGTCGCGGCCGGCAAAAGATAGACATTGTCTTTGCGCGCAAGCGCCGCCATGGCGGCCGTCGCCGAAGGGTACGGATCGATGACGACCAGCAGATCGAGACGCTTCATCGCTTCGAGCATCTCTTTGCCGCGATTCTGGCTGTTCGGCGCGTGACCCCAGTAGACCACCGCGCGCAGGTTGGGATCCTGATCGATGTTCTCGTTTTTCTCGAGCACCGCATCGATCCAGCGCGAGACGGTGAGGCCCGGCTTTTCCATCATCGTCTGGTTCTGGAACTGGGCTTTCATCCACTCGTAATCGACACCCCAGACGTTCGCGAAATGTTTCCACGAGCCCGTTGCAACGCCGTAGTAGCCCGGGAGCGAGTCGGGATTGGGTCCGATGTCCGTCGCGCCCTGCACGTTGTCGTGGCCTCGGTAGATGTTCGTGCCGCCGCCGGGCACGCCCACGTTGCCGAGCGCGAGCTGCAGGATGCAGGAAGCGCGCACGATCGCGTTGCCGTTCGTGTGCTGCGTCTGCCCCATCGCCCACACGATCGTGCTGGGCCTGTTCTTCGCCATGGTTTCCGCGACGTCGCGCACCTGCGCTTCCGGCATCCCGGTCACGCGCTCGACTTCATCGGGTGTCCACTTCGCCGCTTCCTCGCGGACCTTGTCCATGCCGTACACGCGCTGCTCGATGTACTCCTTGTCTTCCCAGCCGTTCTTGAAGATGTGGTGCAGCATGCCCATGAGGAACGCCACGTCGGTCCCCGAGCGGATGCGATAATACTTGTCCGCTTTCGCCGCCGTACGCGTGAAACGCGGATCGACGACGATCACCTTCGCGCCTTTCTCTTTGGCATGCAGCGTGTGCAGCATCGACACGGGATGGGCTTCCGCGGCGTTGCTGCCGAAGAACAGAATCGCTTTCGAGTTCTGCTCGTCGTTGTACGAGTTCGTCATCGCGCCATAGCCCCAGGTGTTCGCGACGCCGGCGACTGTCGTCGAGTGACAGATTCGCGCCTGGTGATCCATGTTGTTCGTACCGAACATCGACACGAACTTGCGCAGGAGATACGACTGCTCGTTGTTGTGTTTCGAAGAGCCGATCCAGAACGTCGCGTCGGGACCGGATTCTTTCTTGATCTGAGCGAGCCTCTGGGAGACCTCGTTCAGCGCCTGATCCCACGAGATGCGCTGCCACTTGCCGGCGACGAGCTTCATCGGATACTTCAGACGATGCGAGTCGTGGGTCATGCCGTGCTCGCGGATCGATGCGCCTTTCGCGCAGTGCGCACCGAGATTGATCGGCGAGTCGAACACCGGTTCCTGCCGCACCCACACGCCGTTCTGCACGACAGCGTCGATCGCACATCCGACGGAGCAGTGGGTGCAGACCGTGCGATGCACTTCGAGCTGATTCGTTTGGGTCTGCTGAGCGGCTTTCGCCTCGCCGAGCATGCTCATCGGCAACTGACTTGCTACGGCGCCCGTACCGAGCGTGATGCCGGAGCGCTTGAGGAACGTGCGTCGATCGACCGTGCGGCCCAGCATGTTGGAGACGGGTCTCGTGAGTCGGCTATGCGCTGGCGCAACTCGAGTCGCTTTGCGGGTGAGCAGCATTGGGGCGATCCTCAGATTTTCGCGGTGCGGTAGTAATTGCGGACGTGTTCAGTGAATTGGTAACCCTTCTTGGACTCCATGCTGCTGTCCTGGGGAGTCTCGGTGTCCGCTTGTTTTTTTCCGACGATCGCCGCAGCACTCGCCGCGGTACCCGCAGTCGCGAGCAGAAAATTGCGACGAGAGAGTCTGGCTTTCGGGGTCTTCATGACCACTCCTCCTGTCATTTGAAATGCCGTTTAGCCATGCAGAAATTTACGCCGCCAGCATAGGCGAATCAAGGTGCTGCCGGCGTACTCTGACCGCACAGTTCGTCGCGATTCGTTATTCCGCAGCGTGCAACGCGAAGCTTTCCTTTTCGACGTCGAGAAACGCTCGCGCAAGAGCGGCTGCTGAGCGATAAAAGGGCGTGGTCGCTGTGTCAGCAACGGCTGCACAGAAAGGCCCTACCCCCGTATAAACATAATCGTCGAAGAACGCGCGTTGCTCTTCAAGCGAACGCGCACTTTCGATGAGCCAGCGCATCGCGTCGCAGATCGCGGAGACGTGATCCTCCACTTCGAATACCGAATCCCGTCGCGCGAGACGCCACGCCGCAAGCTGCTCGCGTAACGCGACGAGGTGGCGATCGGGTGCGCTCGGCAGCGCATAACCGGAGGTATACGGCGTTACGAGTGCCTTGCCGGCCGCGATGAACATGTCGTCGTATTGCTGGCGCAGGCCTTCGAGATCGCCGGAGCGAGCGGCACTTTGCAACGCAAGGAAAGCCTGCGCGAAGCTGCCGGCGGACGGCGCCTCACTCGGATCTGCAGTGTTGCCGGTCACCGAAGCTGCGTCGACGTCGAGGCCTGCGCGGGAAAGCTGATGCAGCAAGGCGTCGTCGACCGGTGCGTAGAAGAGCCGTGAGATAAGCGCGTAACAGTGCGCCCGAGCCTCGTCCTCCTCGACCAAGCTTGACTGTGCCGCGGCTTCGGCCATGGTCAGTGCGCGCTATCCGGGTCCGCCGACGGGAACTCGAATATCGATGCCTCCGTCCTGTTCTCCATCATGTCGAGCACGCGACAGTCCGCACACATCTGAAGTCGGCGCAACGCTTCAGGGCGGGCGAACATGGTGTGACCGCTCAGGCGCGCAAGCATGTTGTCGATCATCTGGCGCGTGCCGAAAGGCTTCGAGCAACGCACGCAATTGAACGGCTCGGTCTCGTTCAGCACGACGGGCGACCTGGCATCGGCCGTGAGGAGAAGTCGGGGCGTGAGCGTGATCGCATCTTCCGGACACGTCTTTGCGCACAATCCACATTGCACGCAGTTGCGCTCGATGAACCTCAACTGCGGCACCTCTTTCGAGTCGAGCAGAGCGTTCTCGGGGCAGGCGCCGACGCATGCGAGACACATCGTGCAGGTCTGGCGGTTGACGACCACACTGCCGAATGGCGCAGCACCGGGCAGCGGGATGACTTGGGGGCGCGCGGGCGCGTGGCGGGCGAGATGCTCGATCGCCACATCGAGCGTCCGGCGCTTCTCGTTAGTGAGATTGAAAGTGGCACCGGGAATGTCTTCGCAGCGCTCGAGCGACCACATCGCGCTTTCCAGCGCCGCCACGTCTGCGGCTGTGACGATCTGCAGCCGCGACGCCTCATGGCCAAGCCCGACGACGATCGCGCGCGCCCACCCGAGCTCCCGCTCGAGCGCGGCGGCGTATTCCGACGCTTCGGAACCCGCGCTGAGGATTACAACCTGGGCCGCGCCCAGCGCCAGCGCACCGAGCACCACGTCCGGACCGACGGATGCGATGTGCAGTACTTCGAGCGGGATCACGTGTGCGGGCAGGCCGCGTCGGCGGCGGGCGAGTTTCGCCAGAAGCTCTTTGCCGTCGGTCGTGTTGTGAAAGAGCAGTGTTGCCGAGCTGCCGCCGGCGGCCCGGTATGCGCCGAGGGCGGCGCGCAGCCGCGTTCCGGTATCCGCAACGCGCGGGTAAGCGTAAGACATGGCCCCCGACGGACAAACCGTCGCGCACCCTCCGCAGCCCATGCAGAGGTGCGAATCAACATGGATGCGATTGTTCTCGGCGTCGCTCGAAATCGCCGCAGTCGAGCACACCTCGATGCAGCGCGTGCAGCTCACGATTCCGGATCGGCTGTGAGCGCAGATGCGCTCGTTATATGCGAAGAACCGCGGCTTCTCGAATTCGCCGGTGAGCTTCAGCAGCTGCGATGCGGCGAGCGATTGCTCGAGCGCGTCCCGCCCGGGTGCGAAGTAGCCCTGCGGCGGCTCGCTTTGCCTGAAAAGCGGCTCGGCCGACAGATCGAGGATGAGATCGAAGCGGTCCTGACGCTCCGTGTCCTGCCGCTCGAAATCGATCGCCCTCACCTCTGCGCACGCCGTGACGCAAGCCCGATGTGACCGGCAGCGCTTCAGATCGATCTGGAAAGTCCAGTCGATCGCCTGCTCGGGACATGCTTTCGCGCACGCGCCGCAGCGCGTGCACACGTCCAGGTCGATCGGGTTCACCTGCTTCCAGGACACGTCGAAAGCGCCGAGATGACCGCGCGCTTTGACGTCCGCGCCGGAGTAGATCGCATATCTGCGTTCGATCGGCAGCTCGGCTCCGCGGGACTCACCCGTGATGAGCACCGTCACGTCGAGCTGCGTCGCGAGCCGCTCCGCCCAGTCCAGCGCAGCGGCAGCCGGGCCGATGACGAGCACTTGTCCCGCCGAGCTGTAGGACACTATCGGCACAGGCTCGGGATCCGGCACGTCAGCGAGCGCAAGCAACGCGGCCATCTTGGGCGCGGCGCGTTTTCCTTCTTCGGACCAGCCGGACGTCTCGCGGATATTGGCAAAGCGAATCTCGCCGGTCGCCTGAAGCTCCTTGTGCAGCTCTGAAAAGAGCGGCGCTTCCTGCGTGCAGGCGACGAGCACGTCGTCCCCGGATTTCACGCCAGCCTCGAAGCTCGCAACGTGCTTGCGGCAAAGCTCCGTCGCGACAACGGGGAGTTTCTCGAGCTTCAACGCCGCGGCGAGCGCTTTCGCGTCCACGCTCATGGTGCCATTGCAGTTGCAGAGCAAGACTTTGGAACGTCCGGTTGTCATGTTCGTAGTGATTGGATTGCGTGGATCTCGGCGCTCCCCGGGCGCCAGCACGAATGCGTTAGACGAGCGGCTGAGCTAGGACGTTCCGGGCGGCAGCACTCGCGCGTCCTCCTCCGACGGCGCGCTCTCGGCCTCAACGACGGCCGGGGGTACACAATGCGCGCTCGAGTCCTCCAGCGCAGCCGGTGAGGCGAGATCCGGCTCGGCTGCGCCGTCGCTCGGCGCGGGCTCAGACCGTGCGCCCGAAGCTTCCTCTTTCTTCTCGGCGGCCCACTCGAAAATGCGCTGAGCCTGTCTCAGGCTCGCCAGCATCGCCGCCGGGATCGGCTCCATTTTCGAATAATCGTCGATGTAGACATCGAGGCCGTCCATCACGTTGAAGTGCGGATCGCTGAAGAGTTTCCGCAGCGCTTTTCGGCGCAGGTCTTCGTCCACCTTCGGATGGAAGAAGCCACTGAAGTCGGAATCGACCGTGAGCTTCTCGATCGGCGGAAGCTCGGGCATCGGCGATTCGGCAGCCGGCAGCTTCGCGGCAACGCTAGGCGTGCCCACCGGCGGGGCCTCAGCGGCTTCGCGCGATTCGCTCTTCACGCGCGACCATCGCTTGAGGAAGCTTTCGCCGCTCTCGTCGCGATCTACGCTCATGGGATGCCGCTCATTCGACGTGCCCCATCCGGCCGCGGTCTTTGTTGCTGGCGTAACGCTTCTTCTTGGGAGGTTCAGGCCGGTAGTTGAGCTCGACGAACTCGGCCATCCAGGCGCGCAGATCGGACGGTATCGGCACGCCGTCGACCTGCTCGCCGCTGTCGGCCCACCGCGTGCCCTCGCCGTAGCTCACGGTCATGCGGTCGGGGCAGGCTATGGCGTCCGCAGGGCGCCACAAAATGAAGATCTTCGGCTCCGGCGACGTGAGATTGAGGTAGTACCCTTCCGCCTCGTCGCGCACGAGCGTGAGGCGATAACCGGGGAAAAGCATCTGCGTAAGCGCGTCGTTTTCGACGATGATGCGCGGCTCGCCGCCGGCCGTATCTCGCACCACCCCAATCGCTTCCCATTGCTCGGTGATCCAGCGGTTGGAGAGCACCGTCCGCTGCATGATGACCCCAAGGGGGTACGAGCGTGTTGGCGTGAGCGTCTCTTGCATGGGCGTTCATTGTGCGCCAGAGCGCTCGCGGATTCAACGGCGAAACTCAGGCCAAATCCCTGATTTGAAAGGGGGTCATCGCTTGCTCGAGCGGCACGCGACTGCGATAATGCGTATCCATGTCTGCTCCTGCCACCCCGCTCGCGAACGCGCCTCAGCGGTCGGTTGCCTTGCGCGATGCGCGCGGGCGACCGCTGCGTGACTTGCGCATCTCCGTCACCGACCGCTGCAACTTCCGGTGCGTCTACTGCATGCCGAAAGAAGTGTTCGGCAAGGACTACGCGTTTCTCGAACGCAAAGAGCTTCTGACCTTCGAGGAGATCGCGAGGATCGCCCGTATCTTTCGCGGCCTCGGCATCGAGAAAGTCCGCTTGACGGGCGGCGAGCCTCTGGTGCGCCGCAATCTCGAGCATCTCATCGCGATGCTCTCCGCGATCCCGGGACTGGACCTCACGTTGACGACGAACGGCTCGAACCTCGCGAAGAAGGCCAAGGCGCTGAAAGCCGCGGGATTGAAGCGCGTAAGCGTGAGCCTCGATGCGCTCGACGACCCGACATTCATGCGCATGAACGATGTCGATTTTCCCGTCGCGAGAGTGCTGGAGGGCATCGACGCCGCCGCCGCCGCGGGGCTCGCTCCCATCAAGATCAACATGGTGGTGAAACGCGGCGTGAACGAGCACGGCATCGTACCGATGGCGCGTTTTTTTCGCGAGCACGGCCATATCCTGCGCTTCATCGAGTTCATGGACGTCGGCGCGACGAACGGCTGGCGCATGGACGATGTCGTGAGCGCGCGCGAGATCGTGGAGATGATCGACCGCGAGATGCCGCTCGAGCCTGCGGATCCCAACTACACCGGCGAAGTGGCCGAACGGTGGCGCTACCGTGACGGCTCTGGCGAGATCGGCGTGATTGCGTCCGTCACGCAGGCGTTCTGCAAGGACTGCACGCGCGCGCGCATCTCGACCGATGGGAAGCTCTACACGTGTCTTTTCGCGACCGAAGGGCACGATCTCCGATCGCTGCTTCGTGGTGGCGCTACAGATGAAGAGATCGAGAGCGCGATCCGCAACGTGTGGACCCGCCGCACCGATCGCTATTCCGAGATTCGCACGTCGCAAACAGCGGTGCTCAAGAAAATCGAGATGTCGTATATCGGCGGGTGAGACGGGACGCGAGCGGTGGGAGATGCGTGGTGTAACCCCATAGCTTGCGCCGCCCTCTTCCCTCCTTCCTCCTCTCGCGTCTCACCTCTCATGCCTTATCCAAAGCTCTCCCACGCCAGCCGTCCTCTGACGTTCGAAGTCGAAGCGCTGAACGAACGCGGCGAAGCACTGCCGACGCCGATCGCGGGCGAGCATCCGCTGACGCTCTACATCGACAAGCGCGAGATCGTCACGCTGATGACGCTCGGACAAGCGCCCGAAGCGCTCGCGATCGGCTATTTACGTAACCAGCGTCTCGTACGTTCGCTCGACGAAATCGCCGAAGTGCAGGTCGACTGGGAGACGAACGCGGTTGCGATCACGACACGCACGCCGCTCGAGGGTCTCTCCGAAAAAATGGCGAAGCGAACCGTCACGACCGGGTGCGGTCAGGGCACGGTTTTCGGCGATCTGATGGACGAAGTCGATTCGATCCGTCTGCGCGACGATGTGAATCTCACGGAAGAGACGCTCTATGCGCTCCTCGATGCCGTGCGGCGCCACGAGACGATTTACAAGAGCGCGGGTGCCGTGCACGGCTGCGCGTTAGCGGATGGCGAGAACATCCTGCATTTCGTCGAGGACGTCGGACGTCACAATGCGGTGGATGCGATCGCCGGTTTGATGTGGCTCGAAGCGATCGACGGCTCGGACAAGATCTTCTACACGACGGGCCGGCTCACGTCCGAAATGGTCATCAAGGCGGCGCAGATGCAGATTCCGTTTCTCGTATCGCGCTCGGGTCTGACCGAAATGGGCTATCGCATCGCCTCGCAGGTCGGCCTCACGATGATCGGGCGCGCGGTGAACAAGCATTACCTGCTCTTCACCGGCAAGGAGCGCTTCGTGAAAACGATCAGCCCGACGATGCTCGCCTGATGGACATGGCCGTTACCGGTATCGTGCTCGCCGGGGGCTTAGGCCGTCGCATGGGCGGCGTGGACAAGGGCCTGAAAGTGCTGCGCGGCAAACCGATGGTCGAATGGGTCATCGAGCGATTCAATCCGCAGGTCGACGAGCTGCTGATCAACGCGAACCAGAACATCGAAGCCTACGCGGCGTATGGACATCGCGTCATTCCCGACGTGATCGCGGGCTTCGCCGGTCCTCTCGCGGGTTTGCACCGAGGTCTTTCGGAAGCGCGGCACGATCTCGTGGCGACGGTGCCGTGCGACTCACCGTTTCTGCCGCTCGATCTCGTTCAGCGCCTGCTTGCCCGACTCGAGGAACAGGACGCCGAGCTGGCAGTCGCTCGGACGGGCGAGCAGGCGCATCCCGTCTTCTGCCTGTGCCGGAAAAACGTGCTCGCGAATCTCACGTCGTTTCTCGAAAGCGGCGGGCGCAAGATCGACGCGTGGTATTCGGCGCTGCGCGTCGTCGAAGTTTCGTTCGACGACATCCCCGACGCGTTCAGTAACATTAATACGGAAGCGGAGCTGAAAGCCGCGCATCGCGCCAGCTAACTCTAACGAGCGCTCGAATGCTACGCGAGCGGGGACCCCGCGTCTTCGACGCCGCCGCCGGTCTCCTCAGGCCTCGCACGCTCGGACGAGAGTGCTAACGAGCGCTCGAATGCTACGCGGGCGGGGACCCCGCCGTTTCACGGCCCCCGCTCACGGACGTACGGGCCACTGCTAACGCACCGTATAGGCCCACCTGGTTGTTCATCACGACGTAAACCGGAATCGCCTGCAGCAGCTTCTCTAGACGGCCCTTCGCCGCGAACGCGGCCATGAAGGTTCCGTCCACCAGCTTCTTCGCGATCTGCGGCGCGATGCCGCCGGCGACGTAGACACCACCGTGCGCGAGCGTCGCAAGCGCCATGTTGCCGGCGAATGCGCCGTAGGCCCGCACGAAAATATCGAGCGCGCGCACGGCGACATCGTCCTCCTTCCTCAGCGCGAACTCCGCAACTGCGCGTGCGGGATCGCCTTCACGCATCGCTGTCGACAGCGCGAGCGATGGAGAGGTCCCGCCGTAGTGCTCGAGGAACTCGACGATGCGCGGCAGGCCGGGACCCGAGATCACGCGCTCGTAAGACACGCGTCCGAAGACGCTGCGCAAGTGGAACAGAAGCTGGTCCTGCAGCGGGTCGATTGGCGCGAAATCGGTGTGTCCCGCTTCTGATGCATGGATTTCCCAGCCGTCGTTGTCCCAGTCGAGAATCGCCACGCCGAGACCGGTGCCCGCGCCCACGACGACGCGCGGCTCACGGTCTATCGGTCGGCCTTGCTGAAGCGTGAGGAGATCGTCTGCGGCGAGATACGCGATGCCGTGCCCGGCTGCGGCGAAATCGTTGATGATGCGCACGTGCGAAAAACCGAACCGCCGCGCGATTTCGGTTTCATCGGGCCGCCACGGCAGGTTCGTAAGCGATCCGCGGCCATGCTCGACGGGTCCGGCAACGGCGAAACATGCGCCACGCACGGCCGTCGCGTAAGGCAACACTTCGCTGCTCGAGAGAAAGGCTGCGATCACATCTTCGAGCGCGCGGTATTGCACGCTCGGGTACACGTGACGCTGGATGATCAGAGGTACGCCGGCGTCGAAGCGTGCCAGCGCGATCTTCGTTGTGGTGCCTCCCACATCGGCACCGACGACGAGCGGACCCTCCGCGCTCATGCGGATGCGAGCTCCACGGGCTCGCCAGTGGAAGCGTGGACGATCGCCTCGGGGGGCGCGAGAAAATAACCCTGCGCGTAATTTACCCCGAGCGCCGTAAGCTTAGCGAGCGTCCCGGCGTCCTCGACCGACTCCGCCACTGTCTGGATGCCGAGTATGTGGCTGATGCGATTGATCGCGTCCACGATGGCGTAATCGACCGCGTCAGTCGCAATGTCGACGACGAAAGTGCCTGCGATCTTGAGCACGTCCACGGGTAAGTACTTGAGATAGGCGAACGACGAGAAGCCGGTGCCGAAGTCATCGAGCGCGAAGCTGCAGCCCATGCCTTTCAGCTCGCGCATGAGCTCCGCGGCGGTGTTCAAGTTGGAGATCGCGGTGGTTTCCGTGATTTCGAAACAGAGCAAGCCCGGCGGGAGACGATACCGCGTGAGGAGGTTCCTCAGGAAGTCGGGCAAGCTCTTGTCGTTGATGCTCGTGCCCGAGAGATTCACGGAGTACCACCCGCGCTGCGAGGGTTCCCGCGAAATCGCTCCGGCGTTCCACTGGTTGTGGAGGTATTCGATGAGGGAGCTCACGACCCAGCGCTCGATCGAGGTGAGCAGGTTGTAGCGCTCGGCGGCCGGCATGAATCCTGTCGCAGGAATGAGATTGCCTGCCCGATCGATCATGCGCACGAGCACTTCGTAATTGGGATGCTGCGGCGCGCCCGGACCGAGCTGCACGATCGGCTGCCTGTAGAGACGAAACCGGCCGAGCTCGAAGGCTTGACTGATCTGCGAGACCATCTGGAGCTCGCTGTCCGTGCCGCTTACCTCGCCTTCGGGCGGCCGGTAGACCTGAACGCGGTCGCGACCCTTCTTCTTCGCCTCGTAACAACACGCGTCCGCGAGGCTGAGGACCCGGCTCGCGCTGCCGGTTTCGGCTGTGATGGGCACGAGCCCTATGCTCACGCCCACGCTGAAGGTCTTGTCTTCCCACACGAACCGGAACTCGCGCACGCTCTCGCGCAGCGCATGCGCGATGCGTAGCGCCTGTTCCGGTGGACAGCTTTCCAGCAGCGCACCGAACTCGTCACCGCCGAGCCGCGCAAGCGTGTCGCTGCCGCGCATACGGGCGAGCATCACGAACGTGAGCTGACGCAAAAGCTCGTCCCCCGCCGCATGACCGCATGTATCGTTGACGGTCTTGAAGTTATCCAGGTCCATCAGGAGAAGCGCGTGCTCGCGCTGCTGAGCGCGTGCGGTCTCGATCAGGTCGCCGAGCCGCCGCTCGAACTCCCGCCGGTTGACGAGCCCCGTCAACGCATCGTGGCTCGCCTGCCACAGAAGCTGCTGCGCCATCGTGCGTATCTGGCTCACGTCGTGGAACACGACGATCATGCCGAGGGTCTCGCCATCCCGGCTGCGGATCGGCGAATGAGAATACCGGATCGGGCACTCGCGCCCGTGGCGCCCGACGAGGCGCACGGAGCCGGTGCCGGGTCCCGGTCCGAGGTCGGTTGACGCTTTGGGCGCCTCGACGAGCGGGTCGAGTGCCTTGCCCGTGCGTTCGTCTGTGACGCGATAAACCTCGGTCAGCGAGCGGCCGCGCGCGTCGGCCGTGCTCCAGCCGGTGTACTGCTCCGCTACGGGGTTCAGGTATTCGATTCGCGCGTCGGCGTCTGTGGTGATGACGCCGTCGCCGATGGAATGCAGGGTGACCTGCGCGAGCTCTTTCTCCAGATAGAGCGCGTATTCGGTTCGCTTTACCTGTCGCGCGACGAGGAGCGTGACGAGGATCGTTCCGGCGAGCGCCAGCGCGCCGACGATCACGACGAGAAGGGGCGGATGGTGCGTGGCGAGCCCGAGGATCGCCACCGCGAGAAGCGCTGCCAGCAGCAGCCCGAACGTTCCGACCAGCGCGTAATGCGAAGGGCGCGGGGCTAAGCTCATGAAATTGCGGACACTGCCTCGGCACCCTCGTCCTGAGACACGAGACGCGCGGCCGGGTCCTGCCGATAAAAATGTGTCAGCTGTGTATAAACGTCCGGATACATGTCACGGACGACAAGCGGACATTCGAAAAACGCTTCGCTCACGACGGCGAAGAATTCCGCAGGACTCTCAGCGGCGTACTCGTCGATGCCGAGGTCCGCCCAGTCGTCCACTTTCCTGCAGAAGTCTTCGTACGCCGTGGTGAACGCCGCGGCCCACTCCGCGCGGCTCATTTCCGCAGGCAACGGCGGAAAGCCGTTCGCTGAGCCATTCAGCATGTCCAGCTTGTGCGCGAACTCGTGTACCACGACGTTGTAGCCGCCGCCCGTTCCCGCCTCCTGAACGTCCGCCCACGAGATCACCACAGGACCTCCGGCCCACGATTCGCCCGACATGGGCTGCTGCACGTGGTGCACCACGCCGGCTTCGTCGACATAGTCGTATTCGGCGACGAACTCGTCGGGATAAACGATCACCTCGACCCAGCCGCGGTAATAGTCGAGTCCCAGATTCAAAATGAGGATGCACGCCTGAACGCCGATCGCAAGCCGGACGTCCTCCTGCACCGCCATTCCGCCTGCGCCGTGCACCGCCTTCTCGTCGAGGAAGAGGACGACGAGATCGTGCAGGCGCGCCCGCTCGGCGCTCGTCAACGCGCGCGTGAAGGGATAGCGTTCGATCGTCGTATCCCAAAGCCGCGCGTCGAGGCTCGCGTGACGCAGCACGCGCGCACGCCGCCATTGCCGGAACCAGCTCACGGGAAGCGCACCCTCCTCTCGCCTGCTCAGGCCTTGCCCTCGTCGCGAACTTCCACGATCCGCAGAGGCGGCACGGGCTGGTCGAGCTCACCCAGCTCGGCGGCCTCGATTTGTGCGAAGCGCTGGGAGATCTTGCGGCTGCTCACCTGCACGTTCTCGACGTCTTCGTGCGCCTGCCGTATGTGCCGTGCGAGGTCCTTCATGCGGTCGTCGAAGCGGTTGAAATCCACGGCGAGCTTCCCGAGGCAGTCCTTGATGATGTGAATGTGCCGCCGCGTTTCAACGTCCTTCAGCACGGCACGCGCGGTATTGAGGACGGCCATCAGCGTCGTGGGAGAGACGATCCACACACAGTGTGACATCGCATAATCGACGACTTCGGCGTGATGCGCGTGAATTTCCGCGAACACGGCTTCGGCGGGGATGAACATGACCGCCCCGTTGGATGTCTCGCCGGGAATGATGTACTTCGTGCAGATGGCATCGATGTGCCGGCGCAGGTCCGCCCTGAACTGCTTCTGGGCCGCCGCACGCTCCACGTCGTTCGCCTCCGGCGCGAACATGCGGTGATAGTTTTCCAGCGGAAACTTCGAATCGATCGCGATCTTGCCCGTGGGCGGCGGCAGGTTGAGCACGCAATCGGCGCGCGCGCCGGTCGAGAGCGTCGCCTGCATCTCGTATGCGGCCGTCGGCAGCACGTTGCGCACGAGGCCTTCCAGCTGCACCTCGCCGAACGCGCCGCGCGCACGCTTGTCGCCCAGAAGCTCCTGCAGGCTCACGACGCTACCTGTGAGGCTTTCGATTTTCTTCTGCGCCTCGTCTATCGTCGCAAGCCGCGACATTACGCTCACGAACGTTTCGTTGGTTTTCCTGAAGCCGTCGTCGAGCCGCTCGTTCACCTTCCCGGAGATTTCCGAGAGCCGCTCGTCGATGCGGGTGTTCAGCGTCTGGGTCGTCTCGCCGAGGCGGACCAGCATCGCTTCGCGGTATTCGCCCATGCTGCGCTCGAGCGAAAGTTTGAGGGTGTGCACGGTATCGCGCGTTTGCCTGAGCTCGTCGGCCACCGCGCTTCGCACCCGCTCGCTCGATTGCGTCAAGTGTCCGCCGAGGCGGTCACCCTGCTCCGTCAGGCCGCTGTGGAGATCGACGAGGATGCGCCGGTGGTTCGCCTCCAGAGTCTCGAACAGGCGTTCCGACGCCTCGGCGAGGCGCCCGGTGGCCTCGCCCACATCGCGCGCCCGAGAAGCGATGCGTATGAAGGCAAAAGCGAGCACCGCGAGCACGACTGCGATCACCACAGTGAGATCCATGCTCGCGGAGTATATCGGAACGTTCCGCTACGCGTTCTCCCGCAGCGCCTTCAGTGGCGCGACGTTGAGAACGCCGCGAGTCCCGACATAACCCGCAGCGGTGATGCCAATGATGCCCGCGGCTGCGCCGGCGGCCCATATCGTCCAGTCGAACGTGTAAGGCAGATTCAGCACGTGCGTTCCGACCGCGTAGCCCAACGCACTCGCGGCGGCCGCGGCGAGCACGCCCGCGAGCGCGCCGAGCACGACGAACTCCGCAAGAATCGCCTGCCGCAGTTGTGAGCGGCTCGCGCCCAGCGTGCGCATGACCGCGGCCTGATAGAGCCGCTCGTCCTGCGTGCTCGCCAGCGCCGCGTACATCACCGTAAGGCCCGCGAGGAGCGTAAAAAGAAAAATGAACTGAACCGCGCGCGAGACCTGATCCATCATGACCTGCACCTGTGCGAGCACTTGAGCGACGTCGATCAGGAGCAGGTTCGGAAATTGGCGCAGGAGATCGGAGAGCAATCCCGCATCGCCGCGTGCCAGATAGAAACTGGTCACGTACGTAAGCGGATGACGTTCGAGCATTCCCGGTGGCGCGAGGACGAAGAAGTTGACGTTGAAGCTGTCCCAGTCGACCTTGCGCAGGCTCGTTATGCGCGCCTCGACTCTCTCGCCCGCGACGTCGAACGTGAGTGCGTCGCCGAGCCGCAGGCCGAGCGCTTCGGCAATGCCGGTCTCGAGGGAAAACTGAGGTTGCGGTTCGGGCTGCGTCCACCAGCTGCCCGCCAGGAGCTGGTTGTCCGATTGCATGCGCTCGGCCCAGGACAAATTGAATTCACGGTCGATGAGGCGCCGCGCGCGCTCGTCCGCATAGTCGGCCGATGAAACGGCATGGTCATTCACCTGAACGAGCCGTGCACGGATCATCGGATGAAGCGCCGGCACCCGAACGCCGTGCTTCGAGAAGAACGCCCGGAGCGGTTCGATCTGCTCGGGCTGAATGTTCACGACGAAGCGGTTCGGCGCGTCGGGCGGCAGGCTCGTTTGCCACGCCTGCAAGAGATCGTGCCTCACGATGGTCAGCACGAGGAGCGCCATCATGCCCACGCCCATCGCCACGATTTGAAGCACGCTGCCGCCCGTTCGCCGCCTGAGATTCGCAACGCCGTAGCGCCACGCGAGTGCCTGGGAAGCGAGCGGACCCGCTGCTCTCAGCATGAGCCAGGTCACGGCGCCGACCACCGCCACCGCCGCAGTGAAGCCGCCGAGCACGATCGCGCCCAGACGCACGCCTTCGGCTTTCCAGAAGATCATGGCGGCGATCACCGCATAACCCGCGGCATAACTCGCCAGTGCACCAAAGTGTGGCGCGCCGAGGTCCCGGCGCAGGACGCGCAGTGTCGGTACGCGCGCAAGCGCGACGAGCGGCGGGAGCGCAAAGCCGATGAGCAGCGCGAGTCCCGTGAGGAGCCCGTGCAGCGCGGGACGGCCGCCGGGTGCCGGCAGCTCGACGTCGAGCAGGTTGCCGAGCCAATGCGCAAGGATCGACTGCGCAGCGACACCGAGCGCGCACCCCAACGCGCTTGCAAGAACGCCGAGCACTATAAAGTGCATCAGATAAAGCCTCACGAGCGTGCCGTGACTCGCCCCAAGGCAGCGGAGAATGGCGCACGCATCGAGATGGCGCTGCAGAAAGCGGCGCGCGGCGAGGCCGATCGCAACGGCTGCGAGTACCACCGTAAGCAGTGCCGCAAGGCTCAGGAATTTTTCGGCACGGTCGAGCGCGGCACGAATTTCCGGGCGAGCGTCGCGTATGCCTTCAATGCGCTGTCCCAGTTGCAGGCGCGTTTGTGCCCACGCGCGATAGGCCTCGACCGTCTCAGGGGAGCCTGCTAACTGAAGTCTGTAACTCACGCGGCTGCCCGGACCGAGAAGTCCGGTCGCCGCCAGGTCCGCTTCATTGATGAGCACACGCGGCGCACTGCTGATGAAACCGATCGCCGCGTCCGGCTCGTGCGTGAGGATCCCTGTTACCGCGAAGCGGCTTTGTCCCAGGTCGATTCGATCGCCCGGCTTGAGCGCAAGCTGGCCGTACAGGCGCTCGTCGACCCAGGCTTCACCCGGCTTCGGGATGCCATTCGCACGCGCGTCGGGGCCATAGAGCGCCTGGGCAATACGCAACTCTCCGCGCAGTGGATAGCCGTCGCCAACGACTCTGAGGCTTGCGAACGTGCTCCGTTCGCCATGCATCGCCATGCTCGGAAACCGCACCATGCGCGTGACCGCGAGCCCGCGCGCACTCGCCTCCGATTGAAGCTCCGGCGCGAGCGGCCTGTCGCTTGCGATGACGAGATCGGCGCCCAGAAGCTGGTTGGCTTGACGACCAAGCGCCTGATGCACGCGATCCGTGAAGAACCCGACGGTCGTTACACTCGCGACCGCGATCACGATTGCAATCGCAATGAGCGTAAGCTCCCCCGCCCGATAGTCCCGCCAGAGGAGGCGCACCGCGAGCATGAACTCACTCGCGATTCTCATGCTGTGCGTGCCCCGCGCCTCACCTGTCGCCTCGCGCCGCAGCTGTGACGAGTCGACCGCCGGCGAGCCGCAGAATGCGGTTGCACCGCTGCGACAGCGCCTCATCGTGCGTGACGAGCACGAGCGTCGTTCCGCGCTCGCGATTGAGCTCGAACATGAGATCGGCGACGTGTTGCCCGGTGGCCGCATCGAGATTCCCGGTGGGCTCGTCCGCGAGCAGGAGCGCGGGCCGGGTAACGAATGCCCGCGCGATCGCCACGCGTTGCTGCTCGCCGCCGGAGAGCTGCTTTGGATAGTGATCGAGCCGCTCGCCGAGACCGACCCGCTCGAGCATCAGCCGGGCCGCAGTGCGCGCATCACGATGCGCGGCAAGCTCGAGCGGAAGCATCACGTTTTCGAGCGCGGTCATCGCGGGCAGCAGCTGAAAAGACTGGAAAACGAACCCCAGCATGCGCGCCCGGAACGCGGCGCGACCATCTTCGTCGAGCGAAAACAGATCGTGGTCGTCGATCCGTATCTCGCCGCTGGTTGGTGTGTCGAGCCCGGCGAGAAGGCCCAGCAACGTAGACTTGCCCGATCCCGACACACCGACGATCGCGACGGCTTCACCTGCGTAGACGTCGAAACTTACGCTGTCCAATATGGTCAATCCCGTGCTTCCGTTCGGCACGGTCTTTCCAAGCGCCTTCACCTGAAGCAACGTCTCGACCGATCTCTCGACCATGTTCATGTTTGCACGCTTTCTAAGCTTGTTTGTACTTGCGGCTGCCGCGCCTGCGTTTGCATCGGCGGGCACGATACTCGTCTTCGGCGACAGCCTCTCGGCCGCATACGGTATTCCGCACGAGCAAGGATGGGCCAAGCTTCTCGAAAAGCGGCTGCGCGACGAGGGTTACGATTATCGCGTCGCGAATGCCAGCGTGAGCGGCGAGACGACGGCCGGCGGCGCGAGCAGGCTGGAAAGTGCGTTGCAAACGTACCGGCCCGACATTGCCGTGATCGAGCTCGGCGCGAACGACGGACTGCGCGGTCAAAGCGTCGATCTCATGCGGCGCAACCTCGAACGGATGATCGATGCGAGCCGCCGCGCAAAAGCCGAAGTTCTGCTCGTCGGTATGCGTCTGCCACCCAACTACGGCATGGCGTATACCGAAAAGTTCCGGCAGACATACGCCGACGTCGCGCGGTCGAAGAAAATCGCGTTCGTGCCGTTTCTGATGGAAGGCTTTGCCGAAAACGGCAGCTACTTCCAGCCCGACCGCGTGCATCCCACGAGCGAAGCTCAAGCGATGATGCTCGACAGCGTCTGGAAAGGTCTGAGGCCGCTGCTGCGAAGGTCGGTCAGCTCACGGTGACGGCAGGTGCGCCTGCCGCAAGCTCGCCGATGATCGCTGCGCGCGCGAAATTGTGCTGCGCGAACACCTTCAACACGGCGGGAGCCGCCTCGCGAGAGCACGCGACCAGCAATCCGCCGCTCGTCTGAGGATCCGTGAGGAGTTTTCGGTGCCATACGGGCGCATCCTGCGGAAGCTTCGCGCTCGCCTCGCAGCTCGCCCAGTTACGGTCGGACGCGCCCGTCGCATAACCGTCGCGCACAAGATGCAGCGCGGCGGTGAGGATAGGGATATCCGCAAAACGGATCTGCGCCTGCAGGCCCGATCCGCGACAGACCTCCATCAGATGGCCGAGCAAGCCGAAGCCGGTGACGTCGGTCATCGCGTGCACGTTCGGCATTTCCGCGAGGAGCGGGCCTGGTGTATTGAGCTTTGTGGTCGTTTCGATCATCTGCTCGTACGCCTTGGCCCTCAACTCGCCTTTCTTGAGCGCCGCGCTCATGATGCCCACGCCGAGCGGCTTACCCAGGATGAGCACGTCGCCGGCCCGCGCCCGATCGTTGCGCTTCACGCGGTCGGGATGCACGAGTCCGAGCGCGACGAGCCCATAGATCGGCTCGGGAGAATCGATCGAATGGCCGCCGGCGATCGGGATACCCACCTCCGCGCATACAGCCTGCCCACCTTCGGTGATCCGCAGTACCATTTCAGCGGGGATCTTCCCCACAGGCACACCAAGAAGCGCAAGCGCCATGAACGGACGCGCACCCATCGCGTAGACGTCGGAGATCGCATTCGTCGCCGCGATGCGACCGAAATCGTACGGATCGTCGACGATCGGCATGAAGAAGTCCGTGGTCGCGACGAGGGCCTGCGTGTCGTTGAGGCGATAAACAGCGGCATCGTCGCAGGACTCCGTCCCGACGAGAAGATTCGGGAAAGCGCTCGCCGCCGGCGCTTTCGCCAATATTTCGCTCAGCAACGCTGGCGGCAACTTGCAGCCTCACCCGCCGCCGTGAGCGAGCTGCGTGAGTCTGACCGGAAGCGCTTCAGTGGGCTGGTTCATGCGGTTACCGTAAACTTCGTGCTGGATGATGAGCGTCGATCGCGGCGCGTTAAGACCGCCTGACATGCCGGAACGTGAGCACACCACCCGCCCTGCGCCCCACCCCGCACGCGAACCGCTCGCGGTTACCGTAGCACAAGCGCCGGAGTTTGACGAGGTGATCGACGTTCGCTCGGAGAGCGAGTACGCGGAAGACCATATTCCCGGGGCGATCAACTGCCCGGTACTCGACAACACCGAGCGAGCGCTCGTCGGCACGATCTACAAGCAAAGCTCCTCGTTCGACGCGAAGAAAATCGGCGCGGCACTGGTCAGCGCGAACATTGCGCGACACTTGCGCGAGCGCTTTCACGACCGGCCGAAGTCGTGGCGTCCGCTCGTGTATTGCTGGCGCGGCGGCAGCAGGAGCAACGCGCTCGCGCAGGTATTCGCGCAGATCGGGTGGCGCGTGGGACGGCTCGACGGCGGCTACAAAGCTTATCGCCGTGCGGTCATCGCGGATCTCGAATCACTGCCGCAGCGTTTCGAATGGCGCGTGTTGTGCGGACTCACGGGCACAGGCAAGAGCCGGCTGCTCCGCGAGCTCGATCGAGCGGGCGCACAGGTGCTGGATCTCGAAGCGCTCGCGGCGCACCGCGGCTCCGTGCTCGGCAACATGCCGGACGAGCCTCAGCCCAGCCAGAAGATGTTCGAGAGCCTCCTGTGGAAGGCGCTCGGAAGCTTCGATCCGGCGAAGCCCGCGTTCGTCGAAGGCGAGAGCAAGAAGATAGGCCGACTGCGCGTTCCCGACGCGCTGATCGATGCAATGTGGCGAAGCGAATGCATCGAGTTCGATGCGCCGATCGCGGTTCGGATCGAGCTCCTGAAAACCGAATACGCTCACTACCTGAGCGAACCGGAGGCGTTTTGCGTCCAGCTCGACTGTCTGACGGCTTTGCATGGCGCGGAGACGATTGCGCGATGGAAGCAACTTGCACGTGCGCTGGAGGCCGATGCTTTGGTCGAGGAGCTGCTGCTGCGTCATTACGATCCGGCGTATCGTCGTTCGACGCTCAAGCACTATCCCGCTCTCGAGCGCGCGCAACGGTATGTCCTGACCGAGGCGAGCGATGCTGAATTCAGTCGTCTCGCAGCGCTCGTGAATGCCCGCGCAAACAGCGTCGCAGCCTGAACGGAACACCGCGCAGCCTCAAGTTCTTGCATGCTGAGGGCGTTTGGTTCATATTCTCATTCAGCAAATGCTAGACAAACCTGCGCCCGACTTCGAGCTTCCCGCGACGGGAGGCACGAACTTCCGCCTCGCGGACGCAAGAGGACGCACGCTCGTCCTCTACTTCTATCCCAAGGACAACACGCCCGGCTGCACGACCGAAGGCCAGCATTTTCGCGATCTGCACGAGGAGTTCGCGAAGCTCGGCTGCGACGTCTACGGCATCTCGCGCGACAGCATGAAATCGCACGAAAGCTTCAGGACCAAGATGAGCTTTCCGTTTCACCTCCTCTCCGATGCGGACGAGAACGCCTGCAAGCTCTTCGATGTCATCAAAATGAAAAACATGTATGGCAAGAAAGTGCGCGGCATCGAGCGCAGCACGTTCGTCATCGATTCGTCCGGCGTCCTGCGTCGCGAGTGGCGCGGCGTGAAAGTGCCCGGGCATGCGCAGGAAGTGCTCGATTTCGTGAGGACCCTGACCTGATGATGTCGCGTGTTGAGTATTGAATGCTTAACGAAAACGATGCGAAGGCGCGCGACTCATCAAGCATTCAACACTAAGCATTCGACATTGCCCAAGAGGGCCCAGATGATCCACCGCAAGGCGGCTTCGAACGTCGCCCGCTTTCCTTCCACTTCGCCCAAGCTGTTCGTGCTCGACACCAACGTGCTCATGCACGATCCGACGAGTCTTTTCAGGTTTCAGGAGCACGACCTCTACGTGCCGATGGCGGTGCTGGAGGAGCTCGACAACAACAAGAAGGGCATGTCGGAAGTCGCACGCAACGCGCGGCAGGCGAGCCGGTATCTCGACGAGCTCGTCAGCGGCGCGGAAGCAAGCATTGCCGAGGGCATACCGCTCGAGCGCCACGGCGACAAGGCAGCGGCGGGAAAGCTCTTCCTGCAGACCGAAGCGATTACGGGTGCGCTTCCCGCGGGGCTCCCGGTCGGCACCGGCAAGGCCGACAACCAGATCATCGGCCTGCTCATGCATTTGCAGCAGGCGCAGCCCAAGCGCGAAGTGATCCTCGTCTCCAAAGACATCAACATGCGCATCAAGGCGCGTGCTGTGGGGCTCGCCGCCGAGGACTACTTCAACGACAAGGTCCTCGAAGACACCGACCTCCTCTACAACGGCACGCGCGCGCTGCCCCCGGATTTCTGGGAGACGCACAGCAAGGACATGGAGTCATGGCAGCAGAGCGGCCTCACGTACTATCGGGTGCACGGGCCGCTCAGCGCGAGCTTCATCGTGAACGAGTTCGTCTATCTCGAAGACGAGAAGCCGTTCCAGGCGCAGGTGAAAGAAGTGAGCGGGAAGACCGCCGTCCTGCAAACGCTCAGGGACTACACGCATCAGCGCAACAACGTGTGGGGTGTCACCGCGCGCAATCGCGAGCAGAACTTCGCTCTGAACGCGCTCATGAACCCGGACATCGACTTCGTGACGCTGCTGGGGCAGGCCGGCACCGGCAAGACGCTCCTCACGCTTGCATCGGGCCTCATGCAAACGCTCGAGCACAAGACCTATTCGGAAATCATCATGACCCGCGTCACGGTGCCGGTCGGCGAAGACATCGGTTTCCTCCCCGGCACCGAAGAAGAGAAAATGAATCCGTGGATGGGCGCGCTGGAAGACAATCTCGACGTGCTCAACAAGACCGACGATGAAGCCGGAGAATGGGGCCGGGCGGCGACGCGCGATCTCATCCGCTCGCGCATCAAGGTGAAGTCGCTCAACTTCATGCGGGGACGCACGTTCATCAACAAGTATCTCATCATCGACGAGGCGCAGAATCTGACGCCCAAGCAGATGAAGACGCTGATCACGCGCGCGGGCCCCGGTACCAAGGTCGTGTGTCTGGGCAACATCGCGCAGATCGACACACCGTATCTCACCGAGGGAAGCTCGGGACTCACCTATGTCGTGGACCGCATGAAAGGCTGGTCTCACAGCGGCCACATCACACTCACGAGAGGCGAGCGTTCCCGCCTCGCGGACTACGCCGCCGAGGCGCTGTGAAACCGGCTTCTAATCCTTTTGGCCGAGCTCGCGTCGCCGTAAGGCTGTAGAAAGATTCGGGGGAGACAATGCATTCAACTCGTTTCATGAGTTTCCTCCTCGCGGGGCTCGAATGGGTCCCGCACTCGCCCGGCTTCGGCCGGGCTTTTTCTTGGGCGTTTACGCTCTTAGCTGCCGTTTCGATGGTCGGTTTCGGCGGCTGCGCCTCCGCGCCTCAGGGCTCGCCGCCACTCGCTTACGTGGCAAACGAAGGCTCGGGGACCATCTCGGTCATTGACACCGCCAGCGACAAGGTCTTGGACGAAATCCGCACCGGCGGCAAGCCGCGCGGCATCACCGTCAGCCGCGACGGTCGTTCCGTCTACGTGACCGACAGCCCCAGTAGCTCGCTCAAGGTCATCGATGCCCGGCAACGCGCGGCCGGCAACTCGCTGCCGCTCGGCAAGTCGCCCGAAGGCGCGAGCGTCTCGTCGGACGGGAAGCTCATCGCCGTGGCCGTGGAAGAAAACAACAGCGTGACGCTGATCGATGCCGCGACCGGCAGGAACGTCGCCGACATCAAAGTACGAGGTGAGAATCCGGAGCACGCTGTCTTCAGCCCCGACGGCCGCTGGCTTTTCGTGAGCGCCGAGAACGCGGACTCCGTGGATGTGCTCGACGTGGCGAACCGCACACAGGTGGGCGAGATCAAGGTCGGCAAGCGGCCGCGCGGCATCGCGTTCACGCCCGACGGCCGCACGGCTTACGTCGCCTGCGAGCTCGCGAGCACCGTGTTCGCGATCGATGTAGCGAGCCGGAAAGTGCTCGCCGCGATCAAGGCTGGGACGTTTTCGAACGGCCTTGCCATGATGCCGGACGGCAGGCGCGTGTATGTGTCGAACGGCCGCGACAATTCCGTGATGGCGATCGACACGGCCACGAACACGGTCATTGCGCGGATCGACGTCGGGCAGCGGCCGTGGAACATGGCCCTCACACCGGATGGTCGCAAGCTCTACGTCGCCAACGGGCGCTCGAACTCCGTGTCGGTCATCGATACATCGACGAACACGAAGCTGAAGGACATCCCGGTGGGGACGCTGCCGTGGGGTGTCGCGATAGGCAGATAGCGCTAGTGTGAGTACAAGTACGCGGCGACGTCTCTCGCCTCCTCTTCGCTGATGCCCGTCTTCGGCATCGCCGTCCGCTGTGAGAATTTCTGCGGGTCGTGGATCCACTGCACGAGGTTATCGGCGCTGTTACTCAGCACGCCACCGATATACGCGCGGTCCTTGAAGTCCTTCAGCGGCGGTCCGATGGTGCCGGCGGGCGTCGGAACCCCGGCAATCGTGTGGCACGTCGGACATCCGTAATAGCGCATCAGCTGTGGCGCGCGCGACGCGTCGCCACCGGGCACGGCGAGCGGCGTGTTGAGGTCCGGTTTCTCACAGCCCGCGATGAGCAGAAGCACTGCGACGATCAGCGCACGCATGGCGGAAGAATGATTACGACGGCCCAGTAAGTGACCGTAGCCATTGCCATGAGACTGCTCACGCCCATACCGAGCGCCGAAATGAAGCGCACCTGCATCGCCCGGTCGGGTCTGTCATCGGGATGGGCGAGGCCGACCGAGCGCCAGTCACGCCACGCGAGTGCGATGCCCCCCGCCGCGATCGCGAGGCAGATCAGCGCAACGACATGTAGGACGTACCGATACTGGTGGCCGCACTCCCAGTTCGGCACAGCCAGTCCCGCGGTGAGTGCCGCGAGGAACACGAGCGGTGGAATGATGATCGGCGGCCACAGTCGCATCGGGACACCTACACGCGCGACACGATATAGATGATCGCGTAGATCGGGACCCACGCGAACACGACGAAATACCAGTAGACCGCGTTCTCGCTCACGTCGACGAAGCGCTTACCTTCGAGCGGCCCGGTGTGCATGAGGACGAGGAGCACGACGGTGTCGTAAACGTCCGTAAGAAGATGCACCGTATGGAGGCTTAGCAGCATCCACACCGCCGATCCGTATGCGTTCGTGTCCCACCCGACATTGAGCGATCGGTATTCGAAAATCCGCACGATCAGAAACGCCACCGCAAACGCGAGGCAGATCGCCATCCACTTCCGCACGGCGGGGAGATTCTCCTGCTCTGCGACTTTCTTCGTGACCTGATTCGGGTAGAGGCTCGCCAGCATGATGACCAAATTGACGGTGCCCCACGTCATGTCGGGCGGCGGTACGCCCGGCGGCCAGACGTCGGAGGTCGCGCGGACGTAGAAATACGCAAACGCCGTCAGCGCGAAGACCGTGCCTTCGATGGCGATGAGGCCCATCGTGCCCCACCACATCAGCGTGTGAGGCCCGTACCGATAGCTGGGGAGCGCGGCGACGTCGAGTGTGCCGGCGCCGGACTGAGCTCTTTGCACGCTCATGGTTTACGCTCCAGGGCGAGATGCTCGGCAGTTTCACCGTCCTTCGGCCAGAACCAGGCAGTCAAAGTGATTGCGACCGGGATCGCGCCCCAGATCATGGCCCATGGTGTGAATATGGACCCGATGAACAGCACCGTCACCGCGAGCGCGCTCAGGAAGGGCCAGATGCTCGGCCGAGGAAAGGCGTTCCGGTGATCGGGCGAAGCGTCGACGACATGGGTGACGAGCACTTCCGGTGTCTTGGCCGAGAGTCCCTGCACGTAGCCTGCAATGCCGTCTGCCTGCCACAGCGGATCGCGGCCGCCGACGACGGGTGGGCGCGCGAAGTTGTACGCCGGCGGTGGTGAGGACGTCAGCCATTCGAGCGTCGGCGCACCCCACGGATTTGGCCCGGCGACTTCGCCATGGCGGAAACTGCGCGCGACGTTGATGATGAAGAGCAGCACGCTCACGGCGATCGTGAATGCGCCGATCGTGGAGAGAAGGTTGAGCGTTCCCCACCCGAGCTCCACCGGATAGGTGTACACGCGCCGTGGCATCCCGGCGAGCCCGAGGTAGTGCTGCGGGAAGAACGTGACGTTGAAGCCGATGAAGAACAGCCAGAAGTTCCACTTGCCGAGGCGTTCGCTCAGCATGCGGCCAGTTGCCTTCGGGAACCAGTAGTAGAACGCACCGAATAACGGAAACACGGCGCCGCCGAAGAGCACGTAATGCAGATGCGCGACGACGAAGAACGTGTCGTGCACCTGAAGATCGAGCGGGACCGCTGCCAGCATGATTCCCGTCAGACCGCCAAGGACAAGTATGAAGAAGAACGCCAGGACGAACAGAAAAGGCGTGCGCAGGTTCAGTCGCCCCGTCCAGAGTGTCGCGAGCCAGCAGAAGATCTGCACCGCTGTCGGTACCACGATCATCATGCTCGCGACCGTGAAGAAGCTCTTGCTGATCGCGGGAATGTTCGTCGCGAACATGTGGTGCACCCACACGCCGAAGCTCAGGAAACCGGTCGCGATGTTCGAAAGGACGATTGCCGGGTAGCCGAAAATGGGGCGCCGGGAGAACGTCTCGATGATCGGCGAGATCATGCCGATCCCCGGTATGAAGATGATGTACACCTCCGGATGGCCGAAGAACCAGAAGAGATGCTGCCAGAGCAGCGCGTCGCCGTTTTCTGCTGGATTGTAAAAATGCGTCCCGACCAGACGGTCGGTGATGAGCGCCGTGCTCGCCAACATTACCGCGGGCATGGCGAACATGACCATGAACGCGGTGACGAGCGTAGCCCAGCTGAAAAGCGGCAGCCGGTTGAGCGTCATGCCCGGAGCGCGAAGCTTGAAAGTCGTCGTAATGGTGATCACGGCCAGCACGAGCGCCGAGACTTCAGTGAACGTGATCATCTGGGCCCAGAAATCGGCGCGCTTGCCGGGCGAGTAATCCGGTCCCGAGAGCGGTGTGTACGCGAACCAGCCCACGTCCGGGCCGATGTTGAGAATAAAGGCCGTGTACAGCATCAGCCCGCCGGCAAGGTAGATCCAGTAGGCGAACGACAACATGCGCGGGAAGGCGATCGCACGTGAGCCCAGAAGAAGCGGTGTGAGGTAGATGCCGACCGCCTGCATGATCGGGACTGCGAAAAGGAACATCATCGTCGTGCCGTGCATGGTGAAGATCTGGTTGTAGAGATCGGGCCCGAAGAGATTGTTGTCGGGACGCGCAAGCTGCAGACGCACGAGCAGCGCCAGAATGCCGGCCGCGATGAAGAATCCGAAAGCCGTGACGATGAAGCGGAAACCGATTTTCTTGTGATCGATCGTCGAAAGCCAGCCGAGGAGTCCGGGCCTGTCCTCCCACGTGCGCTGAAGGTCAGCGTACTCTTCCTGCGAAACGGGTGGATGTGCGAGCGTCTCGCTCATTTGAGACTCTGGAGATAATCGAGGAGTGCGTTGAGATCATCCGACGCAAACGAATGCGCCGGCATGTTCGCGCCGGGTTTGACGTTCTGCGGATCGAGTATCCAGCCGGCCAGGTTTCCGCGCGTATTCGCGAGCGTGCCTGCGGCGATCGTGAGGCGGCTCGCAACGTGCGTGAGATCGGGTGCCCTGCGGCCAAGTGCGGTCGTACCCTGGATCGTGTGGCACATGACGCAGGTCGAGCTCATGAAGACCGTCTGACCGCGTTTCGAGTGATCGTCCGTCGGCTCAGAGGCGGACGACCGCTGCGCTGCGACCCATTTCTGGTAATCCTCCAGCGGCTCGGCTATCACGAGAAACGCCATCTTCGCGTGCTGGTAACCGCAGAATTCCGCGCACTGGCCGCGGTAAATGCCGGGTTTGTCCGCGCGAAACTGAATGGTCGAAGTACGGCCGGGAATCAGATCTTTTTTGCCGTGGAGATTGGGCACCCAGAAGCTGTGTATGACGTCGCGGCTATTGAGCTGCACGATGACGGGCTTGCCGACAGGGATGTGAAGCTCGTTCGCCGTCGTGAAGATCTGGGACGGCTGGTCGGCTTCGTACTTGATGTCCCACCACCACTGATTCGCAGTCACCTGGACCACGATTCCATCGTTCAGCGGCAGGCTGGCGAGTGCGCGATCGGTGATGACGCTCGCAATCGTGAGCGCGACCAGCCCGACGATAGCGACCGCCGACGAAATCACGACAGCGCGCATGAGCGGCCGCTCGGGCTCTTTGCTCACGGCCGCATCGGCCGGTGTGTTCTCCGTGGATCGAGGCGCTCGCCACAACGCGAGGCCACATGCACCGACGACCGCGACGAAAACCGCCGTGCACGTCCACAGCAAGACTTCCCAGAGGACATGGATGTGCTCCGCCTGTATGCCGCTCGGCTTCAGCGCATCCTGGAACGGCGCGGCTGCCGCGACGAGCGGGAGCGCGAATGCCAGAACAAGAAACACGCGTGCTCTCATGCGCTATTTCGCCTTCGACGTATCGGGCTTCGGCTTTTTCGGATCGCGCGCAACCTCGGGCTCGCCGGACTGAAGCTCGTCGCTTCGGCCGGGTAGCACGTCGCTGCGCAGCAGCCCGCTCATCGAGCGCACGTACGCGACGAGTTGCCAGACCTGCTGCTCGGGTATGCGGTCGCGGAAAGAGGGCATGCCGTTAGGCCGTCCTTCCACGATCGTGGTGAAGATGTCCTGCGGGCGCGAGCCGTAAAGCCACTTGTCATCCATGAGCGGCGGACCCATGCCGCCGCCGCCATGACCATGGCAGCCGACGCAGTTGTACCAGGTGAAGAACCGCTTGCCTTGCGATACGGCGTACGCATTTTCCGCGTAAGGATTGGCGCGTACCGCCTGCTTGACGCCGCCGGCGTTCACGGCATCGGATGGCGGCGGCGCACCGTCGTCCGTCCTGCCGCCCGCCTGCAGGTCCGAGATACGCGGCGCTTGCGGCGTCGCGGCAAGCTGGGGCGGCTGGCGGAAGCTCCGCGCCTCACGGTCGCAGCCTGCGATCGCCACCGACCCGAGCGCCACCGCGACGATGAGCCCGAGGCGAGTCATTGGTTTTGCGGCCGCATGCCGGCAATGCGTGCATTCACGCGCGGCACGTCGTAGTCGTTCAATATCGCGTTTACTTCTGAGCGCCGTCGCGCAAGAGCATCGTCGAGCCTCTGTGCGAGCGCGGTATCGTCTTTGCGCACGCCGAGCGAAATCGAAAACTCGAACGGAAACATCGCGAGATCGGCCGGCGCTTTCGCCGGCACGACCGCGATCGGCACCTCGGAACGGCGCGCGTAATAAGCGGCTTGCGGACCCCACATCAGCGCGACGTCGATCTCTCCTTTTTCGAGTGCATCGACCATGCGCTCCGCTTGCGGTTGCTCACCATAGACGGGATAGCCCACAACACGATCGACGATCCCGCGCCGCGCGAGCGCGTGACCCGGCGGAGTAGCCGCGAGATCGTCGCCGACGAGTTGTATGCCGATGCGAGCACTCCTGAGCGCCGGGTCGTCGAAGCTGCCATACGCGTGCGAACCGCCCGCGGGGTACACGAACACGTAAGTCGAGCGATAGTAGGGCTTCGTCGTGCGCACGAGCTCGAGCGCTGTGGGGACGCCGATCACGACGTCGCACAGCCGCGCATTGAGTGTGCGCCTCACGAAACCGCGACGCTGCGGATACCATGTGTAGGCGAGCTTCGCGCCGAGGTCGTCCGCGAGCACCCTGGCGATCCGGTTTTCGAAGCCCGAGCCGTTCGCGTGCGAGTACGGCAGATTGTCGGGATCGGCGCACACGCGCAGCTCGGGTTGATCCGCGTGCGCACACTGGAATGCAAGCGCACCGGCGGCGACCAGGATGCCGGCCGTCGCGGCACGTAACTCAGCCATCACCACGCGAGTTCTACGGCAGCGCGAAGACATAAAGCGTGCCGCCCTTTTTCGTGAACAGCGGAAGGTCTTTCATCGCACTAATGAAACCACCTGCGCCGGTTCCGTCCCGGATGTCGAGATCACCGGAGACGACGGCGCCTGCCCATCCACCGACACCGGAATGAATCGCGATGTACTGCTTGCCGTCGGGACCGCGGTACGAGACGGGCTGACCGATGATTCCCGAGTCTGTTCTGAACTGCCACAGCAACGCGCCGGTTTTCGCGTCGACGGCTTTGAAGATCCCGTCCATCGTGCCGTAAAAAACAACGTCACCGGCGGTGACCAGCGCACCGCTCCAGACGGGGAATCGCTCCTTCAGCTTCCACACGGGCTTCGCGGAAGCAGGGTCCCACGCAGTGAATTCGCCGCGATGCCCGCCCGGTCCCGCTCTCATTTCGACGTCCGCACCGACGTACGGCGTACCCGCGATATAGCTCGTCTCCGACACCTCCTCGTCGTGACAGATGTTCTGATGCGGGATATACAGAAAACGCGTGCGTGGCGAATAAGCCGCCGGCTGCCAGTCTTTTGCTCCCGGCGCGCCGGGGCAAATGTCGCGCACCGCACGCCCCTCTTTCGGTTCCTTCTCGGCCACCATGACCGGTCGACCCGTCTTCAGATCCACGCCCTTCGACGTGGTGATGTGCGAGTACGGCGCCGCGTTCAACACTTCTCCCGTCGCGCGATCGATCATGTACAGATGACCGTTTCGGTCGGGATGCAGGAGCACCTTACGAGGCGCGCCGCCGACGTTCACCTCGACGAGTATGTTTTCGTTGATACCGTCATAATCGTAGAGATCGTGCGGGCTGAATTGATAGAACCACCGCGCCTCGCCGGTATCGGGGTCACGAGCGAAAATGCCCGAGGTCCACTTGTTGTCGCCGGGGCGCTGCACCGGATTCCACGGACCGGGATTCGCTGTGCCGTAATAGATGAGGTTGAGCTCGGGGTCGTAAGAGATGAAACCCCACACCGTTCCGCCGCCCACTTTCCACGCTTCCGAGGGCCACGTCGTGACGCCGAGATCGGTGCCCCGATCGCTCGAATAAAAAGGCTTGAACTTGGGGCCGATGAGCACGTCGCGATCGGGGCCGGTGTGGTATGCGCGCCATGCGATCTTGCCGCTCGCGGCATCGAGCGCAGTGATCCATCCACGTACGCCGAATTCTCCGCCGCTGTTTCCGACGAGCACTTTGTCTTTCACGACCAGAGGTGCCATCGTCATCGTCTCGCCGCGGTTGATGTCGCCGAGCTTCGTTCGCCACACTTCGGCGCCCGACTGCGCATCGATCGCGATCGTCTGATTGTCGAGCGTGTTGAAATAGAGACGCCCGTTCGAGTACGCGAGTCCGCGATTCACCACGTCGCAGCACGCTACGCCCTGCGAGGATGCAGCGGGTTTGGGCTCGTACTTCCACTTGGTCGGTGCGCCGGGCTTCGTGAGATCGAGTGCGTAGACGATGTTCGGATAGGGCGTCACGATGAACATCGTGTTGCCCACGACGAGAGGCGCAGCTTCGTGCCCCCGAGTGCTGCCGGTGGAAAAACTGAACGCGAGACGAAGGTTTTTTACGTTTCCGGTCGTGATCTCGCCGAGGTCGCTAAAGCGTGTGTTTGCGTAATCCTTACCCGCCATCGTCCACTCGCCGGCTTCTGGACCCGTTTGCGAGTCACCGGCGAGCCCCGAAAACGAAAGCGTCAACAAAGCGATGCACACGAGTGCTCGCCCGGCAGCACGCCTCGGATGTTTGGACATTCGTGCAACACCTCCGCTCGCCCGCGTTTACGCAAACGGCGTGCCGTCAGCGGTCGATGCTGCTGGGTGCTGTTCATGCGTTTTGCATAACCAACGTGCTACGGGATCCCGGGGAGCCTCAACCGTGAACAGCGACGAACGCGCGGAACGCCTGTTAGGGCAACTCCAGCAATGGGCAATGGAGGCGATGGAGCGTCCACGCGACGAGCGCGAGCGCTTCGTGAGCGATGTTGCGACCCAGTATTACGAAGACGCGATCAAGAACGGTCTTACGAAATCGCAGGCCGAAGCGTGGCGCGAAAGCGTCGCTGACTGGTTAACGCAGTTGGTCGTAGTGATCGAAGCGAGCGGCGGCGGGGCTGGCGGGCACGCCTGAAGAATTTGTGAAGACTGTCAGTGCCCGCGAAGATCGCGGTCGAGCCGAAGCTTCAGGCCGCTGTCGGATGTCTGGATCCTTGCGGCGGGCGCCGCAGGCTCCACGCCTTTGCCACTCATATAGCCGATCGTGGTCCCTACGATGAGCACGACCACGAACGCGGCGAGTATCCGCGGCCTCAACGGACGACGAGTCGACGAAGACACACGAACCGGGGTTGGAGCCTGCACGACCTCGCTCCCGGATTCGTCCGTGCCGCTCTCGACCAGCCGTCCACAAGGTTCGGCTATGGCAGCCGGGTCACGCGCAGGAGCACCAGCCACGCGATCCCGGTGCTCCTCTACTGGCTCGGCAACCTCCGCAGCGCGCGCTGCCGGCTGCGAGTCGAGTTCCGCGTCGGTCTCTCCGGTGCTCTGCGGTGCCGGTCTTGACGCTGGACGTCGGCCGCTCCGAAGCACGTTACTCGGCGGTGTCGGTTGTGCATCCCGACGGCGCTCGACGGCCATCTCGATACTCGTTTTTGCGGCTTGGCGAGGCGCTGCAGCTGGAGCGGACGCCGCATTGGTTTGAGGGTCGGACGGCGCGATTGGCAAGTCCGCCGTGCTGGACCTGAGCAGCGGGTCGTGCGTCTCAGGCGCGGAATCAAGGTTGTGGCCCATTTCAGCAAAGACTTTGTCTTTTTCTCTGCAGCCCGCCGAACTCTCCGTGGGCCCCCTCCGACGAGAATACAAGACGGCAAATAGCCGCGCCATGCGCAATAGTTCCGGACACCACAGTTCTACCGAAACCGCGGCATTCCGATTCAGCCGAGGTTCAAGCCTCTGCGACACGGTCGGAGCAGGACGATCCCGAGCGCTCGCGTGCCACACCCACGTTCGCGTTTGATCGCGCCGGAATCACGCTCCTTGAGTCGCGCTGACGTTGATTTCGCAACGGCCGTACCCGCAGGCCGTGCGCTTCTCGCGAAATCCAGTCCGGGATCACCACACCGCGTTGCCCGTTCCGCCTGAACGCCGCAATCGGGTTTTCTCAAGACACGCGCAATTCTGCCGCTAAGCCTAGACGTTCCGGCCATCAGATGCCGTCTACGCCGGACCCGGTCAGCAGTCTGGCGCAACCCAGTCGTTCGATAGAACGGCGTTCACTTCAGAGAATAAGATGGCTGCTCGCTTTACCCTCGGGCGCGCATACGTGCGTCCAGCATGCCGCACCGCGACGAACGTATGCTGCGCATTGATGCTGTTCTTCTCGCTGTTCGGACTCGCGCAGGGCGTTCATGCGTCCGACGCGAATCCGGTACTCCAGCCGATCCCGGATAACACCGCGAAGGACCTCGGTCCGTACACCTGCACCGACGCGCCGGGCGAGTGGGCGGGGAAATGCCGCAGCGTGCACGATTTCAGCGGAATGCAATACGACGCCAACCGCCACCAGATGGTCGTGTTCGGCGGCGGCCACTCCTCCACCAACTACAACGCGATAAACACCTTCAGCCTCGATACCCTGCTTTGGAAGGAAGAGTACCTCCCGACGCCCTGCTCCGATATGCGCCCGGACAACTTCGACTGGTCCAAGGGCGCCTGGAGTCTGGGCAGCGTTCCCGGTCCGTATCCCGTGCCGGCCGCCCGACACACTGAAGATCTCATGAACATGGCCGGTGACGAGTTGATCCTCGTGACCAGCGTCGAAGGCGATGGCGGCCCGGGCTGCCTCCAGTGGCCGACCTACGGCAGCTACGAGATCAGAAGCCAGAACCAGGTCGCTCACTACAACTTTCGCACCAAGACCTGGACCTTCGGGGCGGCAAGCGCGCAGACCTATAACTGGCCAGCGAGCGAATACGATCCGGTGTCGAACAAGATCCTCATGTTCGGCCTCGACGGCCTTTCGCTCTACGACCCGGTGACGACCATACGCACCGTCTACATGGATTTCCTCAACGGCTCGTATCCGGCGACGGACGAACGCGGCAACCCTCTCAACTACAACGACGCCGATTCGACGCCGCGCTACAACAACACGCTCGTCTATTACCCGCCGACCGACAAGTTCTACTACTTCGAGAAGTTTGCCGGCACGATCTTCGAGATCACGCTCAATCGGGCGAACCCCGCCGCGAGCAGGATCGTCAAGCTCACGTATACCGGCGCGTATCCGCAGTACTCGAGTATCGGCTGGGCCTACGATTCGGCGAACCAGATGATCGGCGGCGGCCCTGTCAACAACGTGTTCTACGCGTTCGACCCGCGTACGAAGACGATGCAGAACAAGACCATTCAGGGCGCGTACACCGGGACCGTCGCGTTCCAGACCATCGCGTACGATCCCATCAACAACGTGTACGTCTTCGTCACGGGCGAGGCGACCACGAAGGAAACCTGGGCCTACCGCTGGGCCGCTGGAGCGGGCGCAGCCCGTCCTCCCGCCTCTCCTCCGCCCACGGCGCCAGTGAGCGCTGCACTCTCTTTGACCCAAAACGCGACAACGTATGGATCTGGCGATACGGTCCGCATCGGCGTGAACGTCAACAATGCAGGGGGCGCGTTCGGGGCGAATTTCTATCTCGGCGTGATACACCCGGACGGCGTGAGCATCTCGTTTGTCACCGCGCTGCAGCCTGTCTCCTGGGCCGGCAGCAGGCTCGACGCGAACCCGCAGAGCTTCACGCCGCTCATCAATCGTGTCGCGATACCGCAAGGCCTGAACGTTCAGCTCGACGACTATTTCGTCTACAGGCTCTCAACGGAGCCGTCCGGAACGTATACGTTCTTCGCGTTCCTCGCGCCGCCTCAGCTTTTCACGCAGGGGGTGCTCGACGTGCAGCAGTTTTACAGCCTCGCCACCAAACAGATCACCATCGCTGCGCCATCCAGATAGCTGTCCGCGGGTCCACGCGCCCGGGAGACCGTTGGCGCGCCGGCCCGCAACGCAGCGCGGCGCTTGCATCACGCCATTGCGTACGAGCACACTGGCGCCTCGCTCGAATGCGTGAGCGATGACTGTGGAGCTCGACTTTCCAGCACATTGGGATCCTAAGCTTAGAATTCCACGTGGACAAGTTGTCGCG
>JADMIO010987863.1_pt1 | contig 131659 bp, 117 predicted proteins | sample 8958161 | NCBI WGS metagenome assembly JADMIO01 (sample SAMN16585339, study PRJNA669376) | soil metagenome | isolation source: Crop rotation soil | place: USA: Cullars Rotation, Alabama | collected 2011 | reverse complement strand
CAACTTGTCCACGTGGAATTCTAAGCTTAGGATCCCAATGTGCTGGAAAGAAGCTATCAGGACATCGCGATGGGCCTGGCGTTGCTGTTGATCACCGCTGCCGTCGTTCGAACTGCCTGGCTTCCGCGGGCCCTGGGCTATCTGATTGGACTTTCGGGCATCGCGTACCTCGTGCAGGGATGGGTGGTCGGAGTCGCGGGCTTCTCGAGCTCCGAATCGATCCTGATCGTGTTAGCCTGGGCTCTAACTCTCGCCTGGGTGATCTGGCTGATGATCGTCGCGCGGCGTCCGCGCTTTACGAACGCGGTGTAACGCGCAATATTCGCGAAGGCGCAGGCGCGGTTACGCCGACGATCGATCATTCATATCGCATCATGGAGGCGGAGATGTCGGGAGATTCGCACAGCCATCACGGCGCGCACGATCACGGCGCGCACGATCACGGCGCGCACGATCACAGGAGTCACGGACACGCGCACGCTGGACATGGGTCGGTGGTCCACGGCGCGCCGGCGGACGTCGCCGTTTCGTACACCCGCGCCTTCGAGGGTGCGGTTCCCGACCCCGGTTGCTCGGTCGTCAAAGTCGATCTCGATGCACGGGAGACGGATTGGGAGTTCGTGCCCGGCCACAAAACCCGCGCATGGGGTTTCAACGGCCAAGTGCCAGGACCCACGATTGAGGCCCGGGTCGGCGACGTAGTCGAGATCCGTCTCACCAACAACCTCCGCGAGCCGACGACGATTCACTGGCACGGACTCCAGATCCCGGCGGCGATGGATGGCACCGACATGGTCCAGCATCCGATCATGCCGGGCGAGACCTTCACCTATCGGTTCAAGCTTCCCGACGCCGGCACTTTCTGGTACCACCCGCACATGAATGAAACGGTCCAGCTCGAGCGCGGTCTGTACGGCGCGATCGTCGTGCGCGGCCCGAACGAGCCGACCTTCGACGCCGAGCGTGTGCTCGTGATCGACGATGTGGCGCTGGACCGAGACGGCCAGATCAAGCCGCCCGGCTGGTGGATCGAGCACCATGACGGCCGGCAGGGCAGCACCAAACTGATCAACGGCCGGCAGGAGCCGGAGCTCACAATCGCGGCGGGTCAGATAGAGCGGTGGCGAATCGTGAACGCATCGAGCGCGCGCTACGTGCGACTCTCGATCGACGGCAAGCCGTTCACGCTGATCGGCACCGATGGCGGACTGATCGATGCGCCGGTCACCATGAAGGAAATTCTTTTGGCTCCCGCCGATCGTGCCGAGCTCGCGGTTGGACCGTTCGCGGCAGGTGAAGTCCTCAACATCAACGCGCTGCGTTACGACCGGAAGACGGCGGCGCGGCCGCGTGACGAGCATTTTGCGACGCTGCGCGTTGGTCCGCCTGCGCCATCGGTTGCGCGGATTCCGGCGAAGCTGCGCGACATCGAGCCTCTCGCCGATCGCAGCTTCGCCGTGACCCGTGAATGCCACCTCGGCTTCAAGTTGAGCATCAAGCACGGCGTGGACTTCACCATCAACAACGAAGCCCATCATCGCGATCGGCCGGTAAAAATCGGTGAGCTGCAGGTGTGGGATGTCATCAACGATACGATGATGGATCACCCCTTCCATCTGCATGGATTCTTTTTCCAGGTTGTCGAGATCAACGGCGAGGCGCCGGCATTCCGCTCCTGGGAGGACACCATCAACGTGCCGCCCAAGGGTCGAGTGCGCATTGCATGGGTGCCAGACGATCGGCCCGGCGAGTGGATGTATCACTGCCACATCCTCGAGCATCATGCGAGCGGGATGATGGCGCATTTCGAGGTGGTACCGTGATGCACGCTGTTTGATCGAGCCCCGTCATGGAAGATCTTACCACTGGGCCCCTCACCCGCCACCTCCTGAAGACGACGAGCTTCATGCTCGTCACCATGATCTTCCAGACCCTGTATTTCCTGATCGACCTCTATTGGGTCGGCAGGCTCGGCACCCACGCCGTCGCGGCGGTGGGAATCGCCGGCAACCTCACCTTTATAGTATTGGCGCTCACCCAGATGCTCGGCGTCGGGACGACGACGGTGGTGTCGCACGCCATCGGGCGAAAGGATCGCGACGGCGCGCAGCTGATGTTCAATCAGGCCCAGGTCCTGGCGATCGTCACCGGCGCTGCTTTCCTGGTCGTGGGATTGCTGGCGCGCGTTCCGTACAGCCGCGCGATGAGCCCTGATCCAGAGACGGCCGCTCTCGCCAGGCAGTATCTCTTGTGGTTCATCCCGGCGATGGGGCTGCAGTTCCTGATGGTCGCGGCCGGGGCAGCGTTGCGCGGCGTCGGCAACTTCAAGACCGGCATGATCGTAGGCACCGGCTCGGTGATCCTCAACATGCTACTGGCGCCGTTTCTGATTTTTGGATGGGTCACCCACCGCGCGTTTGGCGTCGCCGGCGCGGCGATGTCGTCGTTGATCGCGATCGTCGGCGCGATCATCTGGTTCGCCGCGTATTTCGTGGGAAAGGATTCCTATCTGCGATTCGTCCGCCGAGATCAGAAGCCGCAGCTCGCGCTGTGGCGGAAGATGCTCAACATCGGATTGCCGGCCGGTTTCGAGTTCGGGATGATGGCGGTGTATCTCATCGTGGTGTACTCGCTGGCGCGGCCGTTCGGCGCGGCGGCGCAAGCCGGGTTCGGGATCGGCCAGCGCGTGATCCAGTCGATGTTCATGCCCGCCGTCGCACTCGGCTTTTCAGTGGCGCCGGTGGCGGGGCAGAATTTCGGCGCGCGCAGTCGCGAGCGGGTCATCGACACTTTTCGCAAGGCCGCGTACATGGTCACCGGTCTGATGGTGCTGCTAATCGTCGTCGCCGAGCTGGCGCCACGCACGTTGATCGGCGTGTTCTCGAAGGATCCAGCGGTGCTCGACGTCGGCGGTGTCTATCTTCGCATCGTGTCGTGGACGTTCATCGCGTCCGGATTGATCTTCGTTGCGTCGAGCATGTTCCAGGCGATGGGCAACACCATTCCGTCACTGGTGGCGTCGGGCGTGCGCGTGCTGCTCGTCGCGGTGCCGGCGATCGTGCTTTCGCGCAACCCGGCGTTTCAGCTGACCTGGATCTGGTATCTGTCCGTAACTGCGGTGTTCATCCAGCTCGCGCTCAGCATGTTCCTGCTGCGCCGAGAATTCAATCGCCGACTCGTTTTTTCTGCGCCACCGAAGCTGGACGGCACGGCGGTCGCGAGTGCTTTGGTCGCCGCGGAATAGCGCAGACACATCGCGGCTATTAAACGATTCTCGCGCTGGCCCGGCGATCGAGCTCGACGCACCAATCGATCAACTCGCGCGCGAACTTCCTGTGACCGTGCACGTCCCCTGCTCGACTGTGCGCGCGAATCATGATTCCTTCGACCGATTCCAGGACGGTGGCCAACGGGACTCCTTTTTTTCCGCTCTGACGCGAGATACTCGCAGACACAGTCGCGAAGCTCGGCGCGGTCTCTTATCGCGTGATTCGTGCTGTCGGTAAGTAGTTTTTCGGCTTCGGCCAGCAGCGTGCGGTACTCGTTTTTATTCATGCGCTTGCGCTGAAGAACTCCTGGATGCTCCACGTGCTTATCGTGTGCCGCAGGTCGTCGGCGCTCAGGTCGCCCGTGCTTCTGGGAGTGACTTCCAGCGTCCGCGCGTTGATTACGTTCTTGAGCGCGATGAGAACTGCTTCGGGGGTCGCTCCGTCGTGCTGGAGCGCAAGAGTGAACCTGCGCACCGCAACGCGAAGGTCCGCCATTGAGCCGTCGCTCTTGGCGGCAGCTCGCGAGACCGCGGCGTGCAATTCATTGCACAGCTCTTCTGGTGGGATCACCAACATTCGTTCCGGCACCACAGCCATCCTGCCAAGACGGCGTCGCCAGAAGCGCCTGATATGCTTCGAACTTTCCGAAGGATCGCCCCGCGGGCTGGTGTTGTTCCGCGAAGTGCGTTTCTCAACCTAGCGCTTTTCGGCGGAAATACCGATGCCAGTGTTGTGGCGTCGCATTTTCCACGAGCACGATACCGCGCACCGAGTATACATTTGTCGCGCTCACTCACGACAAGGAATTCAATGACACGCCTTCACCGCATCGTCACCACGGTTCTTCTCGCCATCGCGATCGCCGCGCCGCAAATGCTGCGCGCGCAACAGGCACCCGCCAAGGCGCCCGAGGTGCTGTTCCGCCTCGACGACATCGGGATGAACCACTCGGTCAATCTCGCCCTCGAGCAGGTCGCAAAAACTGGAATGCCCTTTTCCGCCACGGTGCTGTTCGTCTGTCCCTGGTACCAGGAAGCGGTCGACATTCTCAAGAAGTATCCGCAGGTAACCGTCGGCGTCCATCTCGCGCTCAACTCCGAGTGGCGCGGTTACCGCTGGGGCCCCGTGCTCGGCAAGGGCGGCGTGCCGTCGCTGACGGACAGCGTCGGTTATTTCCTGCCGTCGACGCGCGCGTTTCTCGCCAGCAAGTACAAGCTCGACGAGGTGGAGCGGGAGCTGAGCGCGCAGGTGGAGCGCGCGATGAAGTCTGGTCTGAAAATCACCTTCATCGATGCGCACATGGGAATGGCGTGGGCGACCCCGCAACTGCGCGAGGTCATGGAGCGTGTGGCGAAGAAATACGGCCTCGGCATCTCGACTTACTTCGGCGAATCGTACTACACCATCTGGGGCGTCGCGCCGACGTCGAAGAAATCGACATTGCTCGAGCATCTCGCCAAAGCGTCACCCGACACCGTCAGCCTGATCGAAGTGCACGTCGCCGAGCGTACGCCGGAGATGGAAGCCATCTATGACATGAACGCCGAGGCGCAGAACTCGCCCGACGCGGGCGTGGTTGCGCATCGCAACGCCGAGCTGCACACGATGCTGTCCCCCGAGCTGGCGGAGCTGGTGCGCTTGGGCAAGATCCGGTTGGTGACTTACCGCACGATGCTGGATCGTTACGGACTCGCCGGCATGAAACGTCCCACCGAAACGGAGAATCCATAGCGATTCCGCAGCGGCATTAACCCGCTCCCGCGGTCTCCTTCGACACTTCCGCGCTCGACGGCGTAAACACGTCCACCGCAAGCCTGAAGGTCCGCTGCTCGTCCGGATTCAGCGCGCCGACACTCACGATCTGCCGGGTGATCTCGCGCTGCTGCTCGTCGAGTATCGAGATCACCACCGAGTACTCCCAGGCCTCGCCCGCGACCGGATGCTTGATCGTCCCTTCGACGCGGAGCGGAGAGAAGCTCGGCGCCTCTCTCCGTTTCCGCTGGGAGTCGAATCGCAGACTGTGATCGCAGGCGGGGCAGATGGTCGCGCTCTGCAGGATGGTCGCCTTGCAGTGCGGGCAGAGGCGCGCCTTACCCGGCGTGCCTACGCTCGTATTGATCACGATGCTCCGTTGCTCTCCGATCTCGGCCGCGCGTGAGTCGCGGTGCCTTCATCCCAGCCGAAGGCGACGTTGCCGCGCATCCGGGATCCGCTGGCGACGGTGAGAGAGCCCGCCTTGAGATCACCGGTGAGCACCCCGCTCGCGAGCAGCTCGACCCGCGATGCGGAATCGACGTTGCCCTCGAGCTCGCCACCGATCGTAACGGTATCGGCGCGCACCGATCCGGTGATCTTCGCGCCCGACTCGATGGTGAGATCGCCGTCGACGTTGACATCACCCTTGAAGCGTCCGGCGATCCGAACGTGACCAGCGCCTTCGATCTTGCCGTCGATGGTAAGACCGGCCGCGATTACCGACTCCTTCCCTTCCTTTGCGCGCGGTCTTACGGTCGGCTCGTAGGTCGGCATCGGAGTCGAGAACGAGTCTGTATCCTTTCTCGGAAGAGTCTCCGGTGCCAGCGGCGCTGCATCTTTGCGCTGGACGGTCTGCTCCTTGAAGATTGCCATTGTTCAGTTGCTCCTGGTTTTTAGTGTACGGCATCGCAAACTGACCCGATGCACGCATCCAGGCAAGCTGAACCGCGTAATCGCTTGTTAGCTCAACCCTGGCATGGTTCGCTCAGCCAGCTCGACGATCGATCGGACGTCGTTGCGCACCAAAGCGCATAGGAGGCATCGTCAGGCAATGACCACTGAGAATCGCAACGAGGCGGCGAAGCCGAATCCGCGGTTGCAGATGCTGAGCGTATTGGTCGGCAATTGGAGCACGACCGGCACTCATCCACAGGTTCCCGGCAAGACTTTTCACGGTCGAAGCTCGTTCGCGTGGATCGAGGGTGGTGCCTTCCTCATCATGCATTCGCAGATCGACGAGCCTGAAATTCCGAGCGGCATCGCGGTCTTCGGCACAGACGACACGACCGGTGAATGCTCGATGCTCTATTTCGACGAGCGCGGAGTGTCGAGGCGGTACGAGGTCAGCCTCGCTGACAATGTGTGGAAGTGGTGGCGCAACGCTCCCGGATTCTCACAGCGTTTCACTGCACAGATTTCTGCCGACGGGCGCACGATCACCGGCCGCGGGGAATTGTCCAAGGACGGCAAGAACTGGGAAGGCGACCTCGCCCTTACTTACACCAGACTGCATCGGTAACCGGGCCGAGCATGTCTCTCCGTTCCGGCGGCTGAATCCATCGGGTTGTCTTCCACCGAATGCACACAGGCGAAGACAGACTCAGCGACTAACGTGATCGTATCCAGTAGGCAATGCCGGAAGCGGCGGTGGCTACCCCGGCACCGGCAATCGCAGCCGACATCCCGAAGTAGTCGGCCATGAATCCGCCGAAGGCTGCGCCGGCGACGTATCCGAAATCCCGCCAGAGGCGGTACACTCCAACGAATGCGCCGCGCGCCGATGGCCGCGCGATGTCGCCGACCGCTGCTAGCAGCGTCGGATAAACGAGCGCCGTTCCAACGCCGAGCGCGACCAGGGCTGCACACCAAGTAATCATCGTGCGAGTCAGCGCCATGCTGACGAGCGCAATTCCCTGCACGACCATGCCGTCAACTATCATCCACCTTCGCGACCAGCGATCGCTGAGCGCACCAGTGGCCAGCTGACCGATTCCCCACGCCGCGGGATAGATAGCTGAGATAGCTCCTATCTGCCGCACCGTCATTCCTGAAGCAGCGAACAGGAATGGAAAAAGCCCCCACGCGAGACTGTCGTTCAGGTTATTGAAGAACCCGGCCTGGCTGACGCTGAATAGTCCGCTGTCCGACCATAGCGACGCGCGCAACAGGCGTCCAAGACGCACGTGCTCCCGATCGCTGGCGTGAACGGCTTCCTCCAGCCGGACGTATTCGGAGGTGTCGGCGATGAACAGCCATGAGACAAGCAGCCCTGACAGAGAGATCACGATTCCGAGCAACGCCGGGCCGGTACGCAAGCCTAGATTCGCGGCAACGTATCCGCTGACGAGAGCTGCGCCCGCGAGCGATATGTACCCTGCCGCTTCGTTGAAACCCATCGCCAGGCCGCGCCGCCTGCGACCGACGAGATCGATCTTCATTACAACGGTCGTCGACCACGTGAGCCCCTGATTGACTCCGAGCAGCGCGTTCGCCGCTACGATCCACCACCAGCTCGGCGCGACAAGGACGGCGATCGGCACGGGAATCCCGATGATCCAGCCGATCAAAAGCGTTCTGCGCCGGCCGCGCGCATCCATCAAGTGGCCCGCGACCAGATTCGACAAACCTTTGGACAGGCCGAAAGTCGCGACGAACGCGAGGATCGCCGCTCTCGATGCCACCCCGAATTCGTCGGCGGCAACGAGTGGAAGAACCGCGCGCTCCAATCCCACCATGGCGCCGACGAGTCCGTTGACCAACACCAGCAGGGCGAACTGCCGCCAGTTGGCGGCAAGCCCGAGCTGGATCCCACGCGGCATTACGCCGCCGGCACTAGACCCGGGCGTTCCACCTCGAGTCCGAGGTTGATCGCGCGATTGTCGGCTGCATTGGGTGGAGGCTGGGGAATATCGCGCAGCATCGCGGCGACAAACTCCTTTTGGTCGTCAATCGCGAAAGCGCGGTTGTAACGACGCTCGAAACCGATAGTGGAGGTAGTCTTGCCGCTCAGGCCGCGGCCGCACACAGATCCGGAGAAAGCGCCCGGCATTACTTCGACGTGGTCGTGGAGCCGCCTGAGCTTTCGTGCGGTTTGAAAGAGGGCTTCCGCGCCATCTTCCGCCGAGGACGCAAGCTCGGTGCGGCCCATGTCGCCTACCATAAGAGTATGACCCGTCATGACGAGCCACGGCTCCTTTGCCCGAACGCGATCGGTGACGAGCAGCCCGATGTGCTCGGGAGTATGACCAGGCAGATGCATGATCTCGATGACGGTGTTACCGAGCTCGAGGCGATCGCCGTCATCGACTCGCATAACCGGGAACCGAGTTCCCGCGCTTTCGTGCAGCACGTACGCCGCGTCAGCTGCGGCCGAGAGGTCCCGTCCGGTCGAGAGATGATCGGCGTGCACGTGAGTGTCGATCACGTACCGAATCGACAGGCCCAGCTGCCTGGCGGCCTCGAGGTAAAACTCTGGCTTGGCGATCGGATCGACAACCGCACCGATCCCTCTGCTGCCGCAGCCAAATAGGTACGATGCTGCGACCGTGGGAGTGGTGTGGAGAAATTGGCGCAAATACATAAAGGTCTCTGGAATCTGAGATCACTTGGCGGCGGCGACCGGGCTCGTCGCGCGGCGCCAGCCAAAGATCGACCGGTAAATGAGTGACGGAATGCAGATGTCAGTTGTACCGACGAGCACCGCTGAGCAGACCAGAAGGCCGCCGAGGATGTAGCCGGCAGTTGTATGTCCGGCGGCGAAGGTCCATGCCGTCACCACCAGCATGACGGTCCCCATTCCGCAAGCGAACCGCACCGGCGCGCCGCGCCTTGGCAGACGCCCGGTCCCCCTGACGCGTCTGATGCCGTAGTTGTAAATGAGATCGAAGGGATGAACGGGAGACGCCGCGGCGATGGCAGCGATTACCGCGAGTCCGAGCAGAATTGTCGTGGACCCAACGACTGTCCCGACCGCTGCGAACACCGCGCACAGCAGGAATGCGAGGCGCAGCCACGGTGCAGCGGGAGCAAGATCCCTGTCGCAGACGTTGTCGAATCCCTGGATGTCGAGCCAGCGGCGGGTGTGGGGAGTAAGTGTTGTTCTCACAATGATCGCTCCTTGCGTGGAGGTCGCGGACGAATGCCTTCCTTCTCGGTGTCGACGCGCCAGCCGCGGCTTCGCCAGTCGAGCACACTTTCTTCCATCCGACGCGCTTTGAATCCCTTTTTGCGAAGCAGCTCGACCGCGTCGGCAGCGAAGACGCAGTACGGGCCGCGGCAGTACGCCACGACAGCACGGGATTTTGGGAGCTCCCTGAAGCGCGCCTTCAGCTCGGAGAGCGGAATCGACACGGCGCCCGGGATGTGGCCGGCACGGTATTCCTCCGGTGGACGGACGTCGAGGACTGTCACTTCGCCCTGCTTCACGCGCTGGAGCAGCTCCTCGCCGGCGATGGTCTCCATCCCGTCGCGCTCCCGGAAGTAGTCGCGCGTTACCTGCTCGATCTCCGCGAGCCGGCCATGGGCGAGCTTCCGCAGGCAAACGAAAAATTCGCCGACGTCATCGCCTGCCAGTCGGTACTCGACGTGGAGTCCTTGCTTGGTCGCCTCCACCAGCCTCGCCGCGCGGAGTATCTGAAGGTGTTGAGATGCGTTCGCAACCGTAACCGATGCCTCGGCGGCAAGCGCTTCGACGGTTCTGGGCCCTTGGCCGAGCAGGTCGAGCAGCTCGAGACGCTTCGGCGCGGAAACAGCCTTCCCAATTCGGGCGAGCTGTTCGTAGATCGCTGTTTTGAAGGTGCGACTGGGCATCGGCTTCCCGGCGGGCTGGGCCTGATATCTAGATGCTCAAGTATTATCACGATTACTTGAATAGTCAAGACGGCGCCGCTTGGCATGGGTTACCTTAGCTGCGCTGCATTTTTATCTTGCCGGCTCCTCGAGCCATTGCTCGACGACATTCATGGCATTTGCGACCAGCGCATCCGGATCGCGGAGACTTACGCCCAGGAAACGTTGCAGCAGCTCGTCGGGCGGCGCGTCGTAACCATTGCGCAGAAGCGCGGCATACTTCGGCATGAAGCCGGCCGAATCGCGATGCAGCCTGTCGACGTACTGGAGCGCGAGCAGCTCGGCGATGACGTAATTCACCCGGTAGAGCGGCCAGGTATAGAGCTGGATGGGCTGGACCCACGCCAGGGCGCGCTCGCCGCCTGGTCCGAACCAGACTGAGGACCGCGACGCGACGTTCTGCGTAAGCTGCTCGATGTCGTCGGCGTCGAGAGTCCGGCCGGCGGCGGCACTGTCGTAGATCTGTAGCTCGAGCTCTGACTCCCAGCCATTACGGAACACCCCCAGAGCGTCCTCGAGCAGCCGTCGCCGGTAGTACTCGCGGTCGACGTCGTTGGCCGCGGTGCGATAGAGGTGCTCGAGCAACAGCAGCTGACTGAAAATGGCGAAGGATTCGGTGAAGTAGCTGGGGCCGGTCGCGTACGCCGGTATCACGCCGGCGCTGTCCATCAACATATTCTGCACGGCGTGTCCGGCCTCGTGTGATAGAATCACCAGGTCGTCGACGTAGCCCTCGAAGCGCCCTTGAAAGAACATGCTCGGGAAGCCGACTCGTCCGGTTGAGAACCCCGGCTGATCGATGCGATTGGGACGCGGGATCATGTCGAGTCGCCCGTTGCGCGGATCGAGCAGTGCCTTGAGCTCGCGCACGTAGCCGACGCCAAGCGGCGCTGCGGCGGCGACGACTTCGCGCGTTGCGCCTTCGATGTCAAAGCGCGGCGCTACCTGACCTTTGGCGGGCGCGCCCAGATCCCAGAAGTGAACGGTGTCGTAGCCGAACTCCCTGCGAATCGCTGCGATCTGCTCGCGCTCGTATCGCTTGTTGATGTCGGCGCGTTTCGCAACGCTCTCGAGGAGCGCGCGCACCTGGCGCGGCTCGAGTCCGTTCGACGCGTAGAATTGGGTTGGATAATCCGGCCAGCCACGCTGGCGGGCGATGCTGTCCCGCAAATGGGCGGTCCGCGTGAGGATCAGCGCAAAGGTGTCCCGTCGCGACGCGATCTCGGCGTGGTTCAAATCGTAGCCTGCCTTACGCACGGCACGGTCGGGATGGGTTCGGATTTGATTGCCATTGCGCCTTACATCGAGCTCGCCTTCCGGCGCCTGCACAGTTCCGGCTGAAGCGGACATCAGCCTGCGGAAGGTTGACGGCCCCCACGTTCTGACTTCCGCTTCGACCGCAGCCAGTCGTTGTGCGGCGGCCGGATCGAGCCGGCGCGCGTTTCCCGCTCTGGAGAGGGATATCGCGTACGAGTATTTCGCGAGACGAGGCTCAGCCCGAACGTAGGCGTCGAGCTGTGACGTCGGGATTTCTGTTATGGTGCGCTGGATCTGCGACAGCGCGGGATTGGTTGCGGCCGCCAGCTCACCCGACGCCTGACCCGCCTGCTGATCGCGCGAGTCGATAGACGACCGCAGCGAATAATACGAGTAGAGTCGGATTAACTCGCGGTTGAGGGTGTCGAGGGTAGTGAGCCTGCGATAAAGTGTCGGACCGTCGTTGATGTTTTTGATCCGCGACGCCAGGGCCGCGAAAGAATCAATAAGGTCGCGCTGCGCGGTTGCGGCGGCGGCGGTCGTCGGATAGAAGTTGCGCGCGAGATCGAACTGGTACGCCTTGTCGAGTCCTCGCGGGAACGGATTGAAGGCCGGTTTTGATTGGCAAGCGACAGTCTGCGGCAGCACCGCGACGAAAAGGAGGACGAAGTTGCGCATCATGAGAGGTCGGCCCTTCCAGCGTGAGAGAGAAATCGCCCGTCCTCGCCACAATAGAGGGCGTGCGGGACTGCCGGAAGATCGCAGGGGATGAATCGGCCGAAACCGGTGACGATCCGGCTCACCCAATGACACCGCGCCTGGTCGAAAGAACCTGCCGCCTTGGTCAAACCTTGCGCCGCAGCCGACTGTCAAAAACTACGGACACGGAGGCAGCGGAGCATGAATAGACGCGAGCTACTTCTCGCCAGTGGATTGCTTTTTATCAAGGACAAGCGCGCGGGCGCGCAGAGCGCCGCAACTTCTCCCGCGCAGCCGCAGGCTGGTCCTGAAGCACGCCTTCTCGACGCGCTCCAAAAGAACAGGCTGCCAATCACCATGGGCGATGCGCCCTCGGGGCGTGGCTGGGATCTCCTCGTACAGCAGGCCCGGGCCGCGCGCTTCACCCTGATCGGGGAAGAACACGGAATCGCGGAAACCGCGCAGCTCGCCACGGCGCTCTTCGGCGCACTTCGTGGATCCGGCTATACCAGGATGGCGATCGAGCTGTCGCCAATAATCGCGGAGGACATCGAGGCCGCCGCGCGTCGCAACGGACTGCCGGGCATTCTGGCTTTTTTCAATCAGCCCAACACCTGGAGCCCGATGTATCTGCGCAACGAAGCTCAGTTCATCGCATCGGTCATCGACGCGGCGCCCAAGGGTGAGCGGGTTCTATGGGGCTTCGACCGTGAGATCCTGAGCGATCGCTATTTGATCTCGAGACTGGAGCCGAAAGTGCCGCCTCGCGCAAAGGACGCTTTCGCGCGTCTCGAGCAGGCGTCGGCGAGCGCGTGGGCGGGCGGCACGCCGTTCATCTTCTCGCAGAATCCCGATCCAGCCGTGGTGTCGGCAGTGCGCGCCAACTGGCCCAATCCAGATCGCGACAGCGACATGATCCTGCGCACCCTCGAGGAATCTCTCGCCATCAACGCCGTTGCGCAGACCGGCACCGCGTGGGATTCCTCGCAGCGTCGCGCGCAATGGATGCGCAATAGCTTCGCCGAGCGTTTACGCGAAGAGCAGAAGCGGGGATCGCAGCCGAAGGTGATGATGAAGTTCGGCTACAACCACATGATCCGCGGTGCCAACTACGTCAACATCTTCGACCTCGGCTCGATGCCGGATGAGATCGCGCAGCTCGGCGGCGGACGCGGGTTCCACATCATCGTGCTCCCGGGACCAGGGTCTCGTCAGGCGGTACTCGGCCCCGGGCGCAGCTTCGATTCGGTTTCCAGCGAAGGGTTCGACGAATTCAAGGCCGGTGACAAGCGCCTTACGCGCGTGCTTTCAAACGCCAGCGCGACAGGTCATGAAGTGATCGACCTTGCCGCGCTGCGCCCGCTCGTAACGCGTGGTCTTGACGCCTGGAACTCGGACGTTGTCCGCACCATTCTTGGCTACGACGCAGCGGTGATCTGGAAAGGAGCGCACGCCTCCTCGTCCTGACGGCGGCAGATCGTTGCCCGCTATGAACCAACATCTCGCCACTACTCGGAGCGCTTACCGGTTCGATGCAGTCTTGTCGAGCGCTGCGCCGAGCCCACGCGCGAGCTTCGCGGCATCGTCGTTGGCCCAGAAATGCATAAAGAAAAGCTTCGGCTGCTCGGTCAGCATGTGGGTGTGGAGAGCGGTGACTTCGATGTCGCCGGCACGGAGGACGCGAATCACCGGATTTACCTCGCCGGCGCGCAGAACGAAATCACCAGTGATGGCAGCTTTACCACCGCCAGTGGGTTGAAAGTTTATTCCGGTTGCCACGCCCATCGAAGGCGGCACCTCGATGCCGTCGTCGGTGATTTTCTCGCGCCGCGGCACGCTCACCTGGTAAACTCCACCGTTCCATTTCCCGGCGACGCGTAACGCCCTGGCGATCGCAACGGTGTCGAGATCGGACGGGGACGCGGGGGCTGTCGCGGGTGAGGTGGCGAACGGAGTCTTCGTTTGGCCTAGCGCATCCCGAATGGTTCGCGCTATCGACTGGGTGTTTCCACGCGCATGGATGTGCATGTAGATGACGTGCGGCTGCTCTCGAAGAAGGTGGTTGTGAACCGCGGTCTGTTCGACCCCACCTGCCTGTAGCGCGCGCATCACCGGAGCGGCCTCGTCCTCCAGGAGTACCAGGTCGCCCATCACCGTTGACTGGCCGTTCGGATTTCCCTTGAACGCCGCCCATCCTCCGAGCGCCAGTGCCGGCTTGATGGTGACATTGTCCAGCCGCACCGACAGGTCGCTGCGCGGGAAGCCAAACTTCATGACGCCGCCGGCATTTACGCTTCCTTTCTTGCCGAGTATCTGCTCGATGCCCGACCAGTCGGCGGCCGGTCGTGCCGCGTTCTGACCCTGGACGTTGCACGGAATGCTCACCAAAGTGATAAAGAAGAGCGCCGACACCGACGAAGCGTCATGTGGCAGTAAGGTCAAGCCTTTCATCGTTCCCCTCCAGGATGCGCAACAGTGCTCGCAATCGCCGCGCCGTCGAAGACCTTTTCCAATGCCGGCAAAATCGCCGAGCATTTACCCGGGTTCCTTGCTATCATTGAAAGCATGACATACTCGCGCGCGCGTAGACGGACGTCCTGGCGGTGGCATTCCTTTCGAGCGACCCGCTAGCGCGCATCCATCCGCTGCGCCACAACCTTGGGGTCGCTCGCCATCGAGCGGCCCTTTTCATTTCGCCCGGTGTCGAGCTGACCTCGCCTACCCTGAGGAACGCCACACCATGTCCGCCAACATTCTTGCCCTTCCTGCCGCCGAGAGTCGGGACGCACCGTCTGCGGCCGACGTCATACTGACGGGCGATCGACCGACCGGCCCGCTGCATCTCGGCCACTACGCAGGGTCGTTGCGAACCAGGCTGGAGCTTCAGGGCAAACTGGAACAGACCCTGCTCATCGCTGACCTTCAGGCGCTCACCGACTCGAGCGGACGCGCGGCCCATGTCGCTCAGCTCGTGCCCGAAGTAGCACTCGACTATCTCGCCGTCGGGATTGATCCCGCCCAAACCACCATCGCGGTGCAGTCGCGACTGAGCGCCCTGGCCGAGCTGACAGTCCTCTATCTGAACCTCGTCACTGTGGCCCGGCTCGAGCGCAACCCGACGGTGAAGGCGGAGGTGGAGATGCGCCGCTTCGAGCGTGATATGCCGGCGGGGTTTCTGTGCTACCCCGTCAGTCAGGCGGCCGATATCACCGGGTTTCGTGCGACGCTCGTTCCGGTAGGCGATGACCAGGTGCCGATGATCGAGCAGACCAACGAGATCGTCCGGCGCGTGAACCGCCTCGCCTGCGAAGACATCTTGCCAGAGTGTCGAGCGCTGCTGTCGACTACTCCACGCCTGCCTGGCGTCGATGGCAGAAAAGCAAGCAAATCGCTCGGCAACGCGATTCCACTGAGCGCGACGGCGGACGAGATCCGCGAGCTCGTGCGCGCGATGTATACCGATCCCCGGCACGCGCGTGCGTCGGATCCGGGACGCGTCGAGGGCAACGTCGTATTCGCCTACCTCGACGCTTTCGACCCGGATGTGGCGGAGGTGAACGAGCTCAAACAGCGCTACCGAAAAGGTGGCTTGGGCGACGTGCCGTTGAAGCGGCGCCTCGAACGTGTTCTGGACGCGCTCATTGCTCCGATTCGCGCTCGACGCGCCGAGCTCGCCCGGGATCCTGCGTACGTCGCAACGGTATTGCGTGACGGTAGCGAGCGCGCCGCTGCTGCAACCGCAGCTGTGCTACGCGACGTACGCAGCGCGTTCGCGCTCGATCCTTAAAAGAAACTCATGCTGCGCGGTATGCTCGGCGTGATGTTCTGGTTTAGGCGAAAGAGGTTGGTCGGATCGTATTGTGACTTGATCCTGACCAGTCGCTCCCACGTCCGACCAGGATACGCGGAGCGAATGCGCGCCCGCCCGTCATCGCCAAGGAACCCGACGTAGGCGCCTTCGTCGCGGGGCTGAATCGCATTCGCGAATTCGCTGACCCACGCGCGCTGCACCCGGCGATCCGCATCTCCGTTGTAGAATGCGGAGACGTTCACCAGGATCCGGCGCGACCGATGCGCAAACGCAGTCGCGTCGGACGGAACTCGCGACATGGCGCCGCCGAGCACACGCAGCTGCGCAACGTGTGGCAGGGAATAGGATCTCGACAAGTATTCGTGGATCGTCGCGGCTTTGCTGGCGTCGATCCAATCCACAAACATCGTTCTCGTGATCATGCTGGGACGACGGTTCGGATCTTCGGGTGGATACATCGTGAGATACGAGGCAGGCTTCACCATGTCCGCGAGCGGTTTCGCAATCGCCCGCAACGGGGCGATGGCATGCATCGCGGCACCATCGTCACCGGCAAATGCAATGTTGGCCAGAATCACCACACGGCCATGATCCTCGGCTGGCAGGAACGGAAGCGGCGGAGCGGGCATCACGTTCGCGATGGTAGAGAGCTCGTCCGGTGCGGCGAGCGCGGTCGCCGTAAAGGCAGCGATGGTTTCCGCCGTAGCCGGAAGTATCAGCAGTCCGCCCGTGAAGTGCGGCAGCGGATTGAGCCGGAACAGGATGCGAGTGACGACGCCGAAATTCCCGCCCCCGCCGCGGATCGCCCAGAACAGCTCGGGCTCGTGCCGGGCCTCGACGCGGCGAACCCGCCGATCCGCTGTCACGACTTCGGCGGCGAGAACGTTGTCGATCGTCAGGCCGAACTTGCGCACGAGGTAGCCGATTCCTCCGCTGAGCGTGATTCCACCGACACCTACGGATCCCGCGTCACCGAAACCGATGGCGAGACCATATTTCGACGCCGCCTCGGTTACCTGAAGCGCCGTTGCTCCCGTCTCGACCCACGCCGTGCGTGCGTCGGGGTCGATGTCAATCGCAGACATGTCGCGCAGGTCGATGACGATTCCTCCGTCGGTTGTGCCGTGACCGACGGGGCTGTGGCCGCCGCTCCGGATGGCTAGCTCGTAACCATCGTCGCGCGCCGTCGCGACCGCGCGCTGGACATCCTCGACGTTGGCGACGCGCACAATGGCCGACGGACGCCTGTCGATGTCGCCATAGAAGACGGCGCGCGTGCGATCGTAGTCAGGATCGTCGGGGGTAACCACCCGCCCGGTGACGCCGGCGAGGTCATAGAGGGATGAGTATTCAGCAGGGAGAAGTGATAACATGACGAGTGCCTCGAGAAGTGTTGAATGCCGATCCGGTTGGCCGTTCGAACGACTTTTTGTCACATCGACCAGGGCTGCCGGGTCAATTAGTGTGACCCAACGAGAGCTGCGATTGTGACAGCGCATTCTGAAGCAGGACAGCAGCGGGACTGGCTCGGCGATCGGTTCGAGGATCACCGCGCGCACCTCAAGGCGGTAGCCTATCGGATACTTGGCTCAGCAACTGACGCCGAGGATGCGGTGCAGGAGTCGTGGCTGCGGCTTAGTCGCAGCGAAGGAAGCCGCGTCGAGAACATGCGCGCGTGGCTGACGACCGTCGTAGCGCGGGTATGCCTCAACATGTTGCGGGATCGAAAGTCGCGCCGCGAGGAGACCTTCGACACGTCGGTGACATCGCCCATTCTCGCCGACGATCCGGTCGCGGAGAGCGAAGCCGTTCTGGCGGATTCAGTCGGGTTGGCGCTGCTGGTGGTCTTGGACCGACTGAATCCCGCGGAGCGACTTGCATTTGTCCTCCATGATTTATTCGACGTGCCGTTCGAGGAGATCGCGCCGATCGTCCACCGCACACCCGCCGCGACGCGTCAGCTGGCGAGTCGCGCGCGCCGAAGAGTCCAGGGAACGCCGGTCCTGGCGGAGGATGATCTCGCCCGGCGGCGCAAGGTCGTGGATGCATTCCTGGCTGCGGCTCGCGCCGGTGATTTCGCGCGACTGCTCACCGTGCTCGATCCGGAGGTAGAGGTCCGGACGATCGGCCTTGGCGACGCGCCGTCGGTGATGCGCGGATCGCAAGCGTTCATCGAACGCGTGAAGACGGGCGGCGCGCGCTTCGCGCGGTTCTGTCAGACAGCACTCATCGATGGCAATCCGGGAATCGTGGCAGCGCCGCGCGGTCACCTGTTCCGCGTGCTCAGGTTCGAGTTCTCGGACGACAAGATCGTCGCAATCGATGTCATCGGAGGTAAAGAGCATCTAAGCGGTTTCGACCTGGCCTTACTCGATTGATTTACATAGGAGGATTCAAAATGAGTGACAAAATTGCAGCGGCGAACAAGGAGCTCGTCCGCCGATTCTATGAAGAGGTGTACGGCGACTGGAACATGGCGCTGGTGGACGCGGTAGTGTCGCCGGCCTTTGTATCCCACGATTGGCCCGAGGATGGCCCGACCGGGCCGCGGGCGTTCAGGGATTACTACGCGGGTATCCGATCAGCCGTGCCCGATGCACGTTATGTCGTCGACGATCTGGTCGCGGAGGGCGACAGGGTTGTCGTGCGATGGAGACTGCTCGGAACACACAAGGGCGCCTTCAATGGTATCGCTCCGACTGGCGCGCCGATCACCCTCAAGGGCATCGCGATTTATCGGCTGGAGGGCGGCAAGTTGATGGAGCGGTGGGTTGTCTCCGATCTCTACGGCGCACTACACACCGGAGCGAGCTCGAAGAAAGCAGCGTAGAATGAAGGTCCTGATGGCTATCGAGCGCCCGTGATCGGGCATATAGACTTCTGCGACTTTGGAGTGATCGATGAAGCCGGGGCCTCTCACCCAACAGATTCCGCGGTTTTCGGTAGTAGTTGCTGCGCTCGTCTCCGCGTGTCCCATTGGCGCGCAGACTATAGCACTTCCACCAAACCTCGGAGACTCCGCGGTCCTCGCCCGCACGGTGCCGGCCCTGGCCGCGGAGGTGGCTCGGCGCAATCCCGGCGAGGACGACCTTCAGTACCGCATCTGGACCCGAGCCAAAGTCCTGGAGACGCAAGCTCACCAGCCGCTCGAGCGTGCATTCGCGGCAGCGTTCCGTGAGACGGTCGGAAGACTCGACGATCGGGCAGCGGCATTGGCAATCCGTGCGCTCACGGTTTCAAGTCGCGGTCAGCAGGGCTCGTTGCGTCTCGCGGCACAGAGGCTGAACGGGCTCACCAGCGTCACAGTCGGTGAAGCCGCGCGGCTGGTCCGTGCCTGGCAGCGCGCATCCACCTCGACCGACGTTGCCCCCTTCCTTGAATCGGCGATCAACGAGGACGATGCGCGGCGCTACGTTACTGAGCGCGATGTAAGAGTTCGCACCCGGGATGGCGCTAGTGTATGCGCGCTGATCGTGCGCCCCCGCACGCCGCGTCGCCTTCCCACGCTGCTCACCTTTACCATCTACGTCGACTCGGCCGCCACTACCTCCGATGCCAGGCGCGGCGCTTCGAATGCGTATGCAACCGTCGTCGGCTTCACGCGCGGCAAGGCATGCAGCCCGGACACTCCGATACCATACCGCTACGATGGACCCGACGCGGCGGCGCTCATCGACTGGATCGCGGCGCAGCCATGGAGTGACGGACGAGTCGGGATGTACGGCGGCAGCTACAGCGGATTCACGGCGTGGGCGGCGGCGAAGCAGATGCCGAAACCGCTCAGGGCATTGATGGTCGGCGCGCCGGTGGCGCCGGGCATCGATGTTCCGAGCGAGGGGAATATCGTCTGGAACTACATCTATCCGTGGCCGTTTTATACCACGAACAACAAGACGCTCGACAACACTACCTACTTCGATAACGCGCGCTGGGCGAAGCTGAATCGCGACTGGTACCTGACCGGGCGCGCCTATGCCGATCTGGAGAAGATCGACGGCACGCCGAATCCAGTCTTCGACGAGTGGACCTCGCATCCATCGTACGACGCGTACTGGCGGACGATCATCCCGAGCGGAGCGGAGTTCGCGAAGGTGAAGATTCCGGTGCTGCAGACAGCGGGGTACTTTTTCGGCGGACCCGGAGCGGCGGTCTTCTACTTCACGCAGCATTACTCGCAAGATCCAGCGGCACGCCACTATCTGGTCATCGGTCCCTACGATCACCCCCAGGCGCAGCGCGGTGTCGTCGACGCCCTCGGCGATACCACAACCAATATCGCGGGGTACGAGACTGATCTAGCAGCACGGATCGACATCACTGCCGATCTGCGATACCAGTGGTTCGATTGGGTGCTCAAGGGCCGCCCGCGCCCAGGTCTGCTCGAGGATCGCGTGAACTACGAGGTGCTGGGTGCCAACGTTTGGAAGCATGCTCCATCAATTGGAGCGATGTCGAACGGCAGCCTGCGTCTGTATCTCGATCCGACGCGATCGGGAAATATCTACCGATTGTCGCGCGTGCGTCCGCCACCGGATTCATTCGCAACCCTCACCGTTGATATGGCCTACCGCGGAGATGTCGACACCATCATTCCTGGCGGTGGCGTTCGCGATACGGCGGTCAACACCTATCTCGCCACGGAATACGTAAGTGACCCGCTCGACAAGCCGATCGAGATCAGCGGACTCTATTCCGGGCACGTCGAGCTCGCGATCAACAAACGAGACTTCGACCTGTCGGTGCAGCTATTCGAGCTGACATCCAAGGGAGAATACTTTCAGCTGCCACCGTTTCAGGTGCGCGCGAGCTATGCGCGCGACCTGTCTGCCAGGCGTTTGTTGACGCCCGGGAAACGCGAGGTGGTGGACTTCAAGGCAATACGTCTGATCAGCCGCAGATTGGCGCGCGGCAGTCGGATCGTCGCCGTGATCGGTCCGATCAAGTGGCCGGGTCAGCCGATAAACTACGGCAGCGGAAAAGACGTGAATACCGAAACGATCGCCGACGCCGGCGAGCCGATGCAGATCCACTGGTTCGGCGCCAGCTACCTCGACATTCCGGTCCGCCGCCGTAGATGATCGCCCAGCGAGGCGCTCATCGCCTTCGCGCTGGAATCAGCGGTCGATCGGATGGCATCTCGTCCGCCGTTACCGACCCGACGTAAACGATTCCGTCGAAGTCACGCAGGAGGCTGTGCGGCCGGAACGCTTCGCTGGGATAGGTACCCGGCGTGAACAGCCCGCCCACCCAATGCATTTGCTGCGGCGCGCGTAGCCAGCCAGGAGTCCCCGATGATTCGGCTGGGCACGACCACGCCACGATAGCACCTGCTGGGTTCACCGCCGAAAGCACTCCTTCAATTGATTCCACCGGTGAAATCGGCAGCGACGAGACAGCAAGACGGTCGGCTGAATCGTTCGGGATCTGTGCAACGAAGGAGCCTTTTCCAAACGTGACGCCGAGCGCCACGTAATCGCACCCGAGAGCGTCGCGTAGCCACGCTCCGCTCGATTTACCTCCCGCAGACTGACCCTCGGGGTGTCCGACATGCGCGTTGTGCGCCCAGTAAACTGCTTTCGCGCCGGCGCCGCGCCGCTCGACGGCTTCGAGGACTCGAGTGGCCATGTACCAATCGCGCGAATGGCCGAGGAGCCGTCGGTTGCCGGAGTTCAGGTCGGAGAATTCGGCCAGTTGTCGGGCGGCATCGCGCGCACGTTGAACCGCCTCGCCGCCGAATCGTTGGGTGAGCATTGGCGCATCCAGATCGAGCAAGGCGACGATCTCGAGAATGGATTGTCGAGCGGCTGAATCGACATTGGAATCACCGAACACGAGATACTGCGAATCCGCCGCTGCCAGCTCGCGAAAAGTCGGCTGGAGCCTAGTCAGGAGATCGGCACCGTAGGCGCGACCAAGAAAGGCCCGCACCGTATCGGCGGCGATTGGGTTGTCCTGGGGATCGACCCCCACGAGGTGGACGTGGTCCGCCGGATGCGCGGCGTTCCACTTCCGCAGCCAACCCACGAGCTCGCGCAGCGGCCGCCTGCCGATCCACCCTCTCTCGATTGCGCTCGTGACACTGCTGGCCGGCACTGCTTCGCCACCGATGAAGTGATCGAGCAAATCGAGGCGAGCCGAGCTGGCCTCAATGGCTACGACGCGATAGCCATTCCGCTCGACCAGCCGGCGCGTGAGGGAAAGCCGCAGATCACCGAATTCTCGGCTCCCATGATTGGATTCACCGATTCCCATCACGCGCGCGCGCGCTGCCAGCGATTCGAGCGGCGGAAGAGGCGCATCGACCGGGACGATCCCATTGGCCGGAATCGGTGCGCTCCGCGATGCTAGCCAATGGGCGGCGGAGTCGCGCGCTACCTCACGTTGGCGCAGCAGCGCGTGGGTGTCGCGCGCATTGCGCCAGCTGATTACGCGAAACCGGTACCTGCCGACCGGCTCGCCGCCGTCGAATGGACGCACGCGAATGGAATACGTTCCAGCTCTCGACGCGATGAGCTCGACCGGCTCATCTCCATTGCGTCCGTTGGGGCTGTCGACAATGGCCGTGAGAGTTCCATCGGGTTCGCGGACCTCGACGACGACGTCGACTCCCATCTGGGTGATGGCAAGATTGGCCGATTCGCCGCTTTTGAGCGCGAGTCTGTATTCGTGTACGGTACCCGGCGCGAGGATCGTGTCGAGTGCGAGGCCGGGAGTGACCGGGCGCCCTTGCTGCGACCAGGCAGCAACAGGCGCGAGCACGGCGCCGATGGTTGCGAGCAGGCAGCGCCTGCGCCATAACATTTGGATCTTGCGCTCGCCGATCATTACGTCTATTCTCGTACGAAGCTCTTCGTAGCGCAAGCCCTTGGCCCCGGACCAGATGAAAAACGAAACCTTACCCACCGACGCCGAGCTGTCCCTGCTGCGGTACCTCTGGAAGCACGGCCCCAGCACCGTCCGCGAAGTCAGGGACGGCTTGGGATCAGCCGTCGGGTACACCACCGTTCTCAAGCTGCTGCAAATCATGCTCGCCAAAGGCCTCGTCGAGCGCGACGAATCCGGCGTCGCGCATACTTATACGGCCAGGGAAGCACAGGAAAGAACCGAGAAGCGCATCGTCGGCCGGCTGATGCACCAGCTGTTCGACGGCTCGCCCTCCCGCCTGATGCTGCGCGCGCTCTCCGCCGAGCGTGCATCCCGGGAAGAGTTGGACGAGATCCGCGCCATGCTCAACGAACAGAAGAAGCGAGCGCGAAAATGACCGAGTTATTGACTGACAACGCGATGCAGATGACCACGCCGCTGGCGTGGGCGATCGTCACGTTCTTCTGGGAAGCAGCCGCGGTTGGGGCAGTGAGCTGGCTCGCGCTCCGGTTGACCGCTTCGCTCGCCGCGAAGTCGCGGTACGCGCTCGCCCTCGGCCTGCTGGCATCGCTTGGCGTTCTCCCGGCGGTGACGATCGCGCGCTTTAACGCGGTCCCCCACCGCGATCAGCAATCCGCAGTCTCCACGGCCCACGTCGTTCAGCCCGCCACGGCACCGTCGTTAACCACGGCGCCGGCGAATGCGCTCGGGCAGTCGCCACTGAGTGGGGTTGAGACGCGGTCCGTCGACGTCCAGACGTACGCCCCGCTGGTTCGCGCCGTAGTGGCCTGGTCGGCGATGCAACGACGACTCCTGGCCGGCATCGCGCCGATAGCCGGAGCGATTGTCCTGCTGTGGATCGTCGGCGCCTTGTTGGTCGCGACCAGATTCGTGCTCGATTTGCTGGCGATCCGGCGTCTCAGGCGCACGATTGCGATCCCGTTGTCGCCGGCTTTGGCGGCACGCGTGAGCAAGATGAAACACAGCCTCGGGATGCGGAACACCGCCAGGATCGTCGTGTCGCCCGATGTCGAAGTTCCGCTCGTGCTCGGCGTCCTTTCCCCACTCGTTCTCGTCCCATCTCGGCTCGTCTCCGCATTGGACGAGCGCGATATCGAGATGCTGGTCGCGCACGAGCTCGCGCACGTAGAGCGTCGGGATTATGCGGTGAACATTGGGCAGGTCATTCTCGAGATTGTTTTCTTCTTCCACCCCGTGACGTGGTGGCTGTCGGGGAGAGTGAGAGAGGAACGCGAACACTGCTGCGATGCGCGGGCTCTCGAGATTACCGGCGATGGAGACGATGTGCGCAAGCGCTACATCGCGGCGTTACTCGTCGCGGAGGAAGCTCGCTCAGTCGCGGCGCCACGCCTCGCACCGAGCGCATCGCGTGGATCATTGCTGCGCCGAGCCCGCGAGGTGCTGGAGCACCGAGCCAACGGCAGTGTGGGTGCGAAAGCCTATGGTACGGGCGTCATCATCGCTGGAACGCTCGGGATTCTCTTCGTTGCGCCCCAACCCTCACTCGCATCGGCGAAGGCCGTACTCAAGGCCGCTGACTCCCAGATCTGGCGCGGTCGGCTTCCGCGCGACGGCTGGCTCCGCGTCAGGAACCTGATCGGCGACGTCATCGTGCAACCCGCGAGCAGCGATCAGATCGAAGTCGATGCGCTCGGTCTGCGCCGCCCGGCGACCGCGCTCTCCTTTGTGACGACGAGGCAGGAAGACGGCGTCACTGTATGTGCAATCCGGGTGGGCGTCGACTGCGACGAAAACGGGAACGTGCTTCATCTGGCGCCGAGCGAGCTCTACTCGGATTCAGCGACGCTGGTGGTTCGGGTTCCGGATGGCGTCAACCTGCTGCTCGCTAGCTCCGACGGAGACCTGACCGTAACCGGACGGCCCGACGCCGTGCACGCCCAGACAGGTCGCGGGAAGATTACCGTCCGTGGCGCGGGTGGGTCGGTGGAAGCAGCGACGGGTGGAGGCACTGTTCGCGTCGCGAATGCCGGCGGCGATGTAGTTGTCAGGAGCAGTGGGGGCGCGGTTTCACTCGACAACGTCGCGGGTGACATCGAGGTGCGCGCCTCCAGCGGGGACATCGACGCGGCACTCGACGCCGGCAAGCGTGGTCGTCGCTGGACTTTTCTGACCGGATCCGGATCGATCGACCTCCGGGGGAGATCGCTGGAGCGCGCGGAGATTCAGATCGACGCCAGTAATGGGCGGATCGATTCCGATTTCCCGTTTGTGCGAGCCTCGCGCTCTTTCCACGGCATCGGAGCGCAGTCGTCTGCACGCTCGAGTGTGATCAGCGCATCGACCTCGAACGGCGATGTCAGTATCAAGGCCATGAGATGACGCGCCTGCTGGCGTTCCTGACGCTCGGCGTCGGGCTTCTTGCGAGCGCCGGTGACGCGCAGGTACGTCGGTCTGACATCGAGGGAAGCTGGTACGGTGTCGCCACCGCAAAGCCCGATTCGGGATTTCCGGTGAGCGTCCTGCTCGACGTCACGCGCGTCCGGGACTCGCTGCTAGTCGCGCTCACTCTGCCGGAGTCGAGGCTGATACGCCTGGAGATACCCAGCCCTTACAGCGACAGCACTTTCGCTACCTACAGGGAAGGAAACCTGCACGTCGAGTTCACGCCCGACATCGGTCTCGGGATCCTCAGTCGTCTGGGAGTTCCACGCGACGATGAGCGGATCGTTTTCGACGGGATGTTACAAGGAGATATTCTCTCCGGCGAAATCCGGATTACGCGTTTTCGTTCTCCAATAACCCTGCGACGTGGAAGTCCGCCGCACCCGTATCGCGAGCTCGCGGTCACCTTCCGCAATCCCTACGACAGCCTCGCACTCGGCGGAAAGATCATCCTTCCGAAGCGCGGCAGCCGGTTTCCGGCAGTGGTGTTCGTGACGGGATCCGATCCCGACACAAGGGACGCCTGGCTGTACGAGGCGGCGGCGCTCGCTCAGCGTGGCGTTGCATCGCTGCTCTACGACAAGCGTGGGGTGGGCGAGTCGTCGGGAGCATCGCACGATCTGGCGTCGTGGGACGATCTCGCCGGCGACGTCGAAGGCGCCCTCGCACTGCTGCGCTCGCGCGCGGATGTGATCGACACCTCCCGGATCGGTCTCATCGGACAGAGCCAGGGCACGTGGATCATCGCAAAGGTCGCGGCGAGGAATCCAGCCGTGAAATTCCTCGTCAGCATTTCGGGCAGCGGTATCAGCGCGGCTGAACAGGAGACGTACCGCACCGGCGCATTGATGCAGCGCGATGGCTTCGCTACGGAGGAGATCGCGCGAGCTCAGGCTTTTCAGCGCGCGAAGTTCGCGGTGGCGCGGACCGGACTCGGCTGGGATGCGCTCGATTCCACCATGAAGCGTCTGCGCGCCGATTCAGTGCGGTGGTTTCCACAATACGGAACGGGCGCCGCCATCAGCCGGCTGTCTTCTCTCCGCCTCTACGGCGTGCTTCAATTCAACTACGAGCCGGCGCGTGACCTGAGACGGATCAGAGTTCCGACGCTGGTGCTGATGGGCGAGCGCGATGTGGTGTTCCCGCCGGCGCTGGTAATTGATCGAATGCGCAGATATCTGGGCGAGGCAGGCAACACCCGCGTGACAACCAGGATAATTCCGTTCGCATCACACGGAATGCTCGAGGTCCAGACTTATCAGGGACGTGGGTTCAGGGGAGCGATTTCGCCGCGATTTCTCTCCGCCTTTACAGACTGGATCGTGGGTACGACCATCGCTCGGTAGTGCGTTCGAGGCGAGATTCTGCCCTTGGGTCGGCAATCCCGAACAGACTTGTCGGATTTGATTCCAGCGATTAGGTTGCCCAGCAATTCAACCAAACGCGAACCGACCGATGAAGAAAATTCTGTTCGTACTTTTTGCGGCCACCACTGCCAGTGTGTCGGCGCGCACGGCTACTGCGCAGCAGGGCTACGAGTTCGAAGTCTACGGCACCGATGTGAAACAACCCGGGGTCATCGAGCTCGAGCTGAATACCAACTTCGTCGCCGCGGGCCCGAAGCTCGTCGATGCCGAGTTCGTGCCGACCAACCACATGCTTCGATCGAGCCTCGAGGTCGGTGCAGGCCTGACGCGCTGGCTCGAAGCGAGCGTTTACGTTCTCGGAGCGCGACAGTCGAGCGGCCGCTCGTCGTACGTCGGCAACCGGCTGCGCCTCACCGCGGTGCTGCCCTCGACCGCTGGCTCACCCTTCGGATTCGGTGTGACTCAGGAGGTTGGCTACGCGCGACCCGGTTTTGCTGAGGATCGCTGGACCTATGAGCTGTCGCCGATGGTGAGCGCGAGCTGGGGATCGCTCGACTTTGTCGTCAATCCGGCGTTTGAGCGCGCGCTCGATGCAACGGAGCCGCATTCGGTCGAGTTCGAGCCACGCGGAAAAATCGCGCGCAATTTCGGCGACGAGGGCTCGATCGCGCTCGAGTACTACAGCTCGCTCGGCCCAGTCACCGCATTCGAGCCGCGCTCGGAACAGAACCATCAGCTGTTCGCGAGCTTCGAGAAGGAGCTCCACGAGCGCTGGGAATTCGCGCTTTCATACGGTCACGGTTTGACCGATGGTTCCGACCGGAGCGTCGTCGCGACGAGGGTGGAATACAAGTTCCATCGCTGACCAGCTGGTTACCTATCGAGGGATGGTCGCACCAGGATCCGTGACGACCGTCCCGGCGAACAAGGTCATATAAACTCCGAGAGCCAGAATCAGAACGGCGACGACGTTCCGAAAGAGGCGCTCCGGGACGAGTCGCAACACCCGCTCGCCAAAGACGGTTCCGATCACCGCACCCAGAGTGGCGATGACGACGATGATCCAGATCGCTGAAATCTCGTTGCCCTGGGTGACGAAGTATGCGGGCATGCGCGCGCCGTCGACGATGAGACCGGTCGCAGTCGCTGTGGCGACGAAAGACTGCTTGTCCAAGTCGAAGCCGAGTAGCGCCGCGGAGCGGATGCCGCCCTGATTGCCGACGAGGCCACCGAAGAATCCCGACACCGCGCCCGCAATCAACCCCAGCACATTTCCGAAGCGCATGCGACGGGATAGTCCCGACAGCTCGCTGACGCCGACGAAAACGAGCAGCAATCCGAAGACGATGCCCAGTGCGCGATTGGCGGCGACGTTGTGCAGCAGCGCGCCGGTGAGTCCGCCGGCTGCGCTCGGAATCCCAAAGCGGATCAGCACAGCCTTATCGACATGTGCGCGTAAACGCCAGAATCTGAGTGCCGTCGCGCACAAGTGCGGAATGGAGATTGCCGCGACGGCGAGGCGCGTACCGACGCTGGTCGCGAGTAGCGGGGTGAGCACGCTGCCGATTCCAAAGCCCGTTATGCTGGCGATGCTACCGGCAACTGTAGCGGCGATAAAAACGACGACGTGAAAAATCATCGAGGAGGTCGTATCAACATGAACGATTCACCAACCAGCCTTGGCTTTCACGGCGTGCGATATCAGGTGAAGGACGTGAGCCGATCGACCGCTTTTTATACGGAGCACCTCGGCTTCAAGGTAGTGCTTCAACGGGCGCCTGCATTCGCGACGCTTTCACTCGAGGGACTAAATCTGCTGCTCAGCGGACCGGGCGCCTCGGGGTCGAGGCTGATGCCCGGCGGCGCAACGCAGGAGCCAGGCGGATGGAACCGAGTGGTTCTCAGCGCGAAAGATCTCCTGCATGGATCGACCGTTTGAGAGGCGCGGGCGTTCGTTTTCGGAACGAGATGGAGACCGGGCCGGAACCTGAGCACAACGGAGTGTGAAATCCGATGACACCTCGTCGGCGAGGCGCAAGCCGCGCGGCCACCCATAACAAGCTTCCTCGTCCTCGAGAGAGTGGGTACGCGCAGATCGGCGAGCTGAGCATGTACTACGAGATGCATGGAGCCGGCAAGCCGATGCTATTGCTCCATGGCGGCAGCGCCACGATCGAGGAATCCTTCAGCGACCAGCTCGAGCAGTTCGCCGAGCATCACCTGCTGATTGCACCGGAGCAGCAAGGGCACGGGCACACAAAAGATATAGACGCTCCTTTGGACTACGTGGTGATGGCCGAGAATACCGCGCAGCTTCTGAAGCGTCTGCGACTCAAGGACGTCGATGTCGTCGGCTGGAGCGATGGCGGCATCCTGGGATTGCTGCTCGCGGCACGACATCCACAGCTCGTTCACCGGCTCGTCGTCACGGGTGCGACGTTTCTTCCCCTCCCGCAAGCGGCGCCGCCCAAAGTCGTAAAAGAGATCGCGACATGGAGCCCGGAAGATGACCCGGAAGGCGCCGCCAATTACGCGAAGCGTTTCGCCGATCCTGTCAGTCATTATCCGATTTTCATCGAAAAGATCAAAGATCTCTGGTTTCATCACCCCACAGAGGCCGAGCTCGGGCCCCCCGTGTTGGCGAGTATTCACGCGCCGACTCTAGTCATTGACGGTGATCACGACTCGGCCCGGTTGGAGCACACGATATCGCTGTATCGCAATTTGCCCAAAGCACATCTCCTCATCGTGCCGGGAACGGGACACGACACGCTCGGCACACGCCCCCAGTGGTTAAACCCGATAATCCTGGCGTTTCTGAATGGCAAAGCAGCAGCCGACTGACAGGGCGGCAGACGCTCCACTCACGCTCTCCTTCGACGACGTCGGCTCCGGCGACACATCTATAGTAGGAGGCAAAGGCGCCAACCTCGGCGCTCTCACCCGCGCCGGCGTCGCGGTTCCCTCCGGCTTCAGCGTCACCACGCGAGGGTACGAGATGTTCATCGCGCAGCTCGCCGACAGTGACGCGCGATTCGCGGACCTCGACAGCCTCGATGGCACCGACGTCGAGGCAGCGCGACACGCGGCGGAATCGATGCGCGCCGCGCTCGACACGCTTCCCGTACCCGTCGAAGTTGCCGGCGCCGTCAGGGGATCGTGGCACTCACTAGGGGTCGATGATCCACTTGCCGTGCGATCCAGCGCGACCGCGGAAGACCTTCCCGGCGCGAGCTTCGCCGGTCAGCAGGAGACTTATCTCAACGTGCGTGGTGAGGCAGCGCTCCTCGATGCGGTGCGACGCTGCTGGATTTCGCTCTTCACCGACCGCGCTGTGCTCTATCGCGCGCGCAACGGATTTGGACACCGCGGCGTCGCGCTCGCCGTCGTCGTACAGAAGCTCATCGATCCCGACGTGTCGGGGATTCTCTTCACTGCCGATCCCGTCAGCGGAAACAGGAGCATCGCTTCGATCGACGCTGGATTCGGGCTGGGTGAAGCGCTGGTGAGCGGGCTGATCGAGGCGGATCTGTACAAGGTCGGGAAGCGGGAGGCGGGAGGCGGGAAGCGGGATGTCGGGCCAAGGATTCTCCTGGCACGGCCGGGCGATAAGAAATTTGCGATACGGTCGGTGCGCGGTGGTGGAACGGTCCAGGAGCCGCTCCCCGAATCGATGCGCAAAGCGCGGGCGTTGAGCGATGAGCAGGTGCTGGCGCTCGCGGAGCTCGGCGAACGCGTCGAGAAGCTTTACGACGGCGCGCCGCAGGACATCGAGTGGTGCATCGCCGGTGGAAAGATCTTCGTCGTCCAGGCTCGGCCGATCACGTCGCTGTTTCCGATCCCGCAATCCCCGGCAAAGGATTCCGGGCTCCGCGTTTTCCTCAGCTTCGGGCACATCCAGATGATGCTCGACGCGTTGCCGAGGGTCGCGATCGATGTGCTGCGACTGTTCATCCCGGCGGGAAAGGGTCGTCTGCCGACGCTGAGCGACTCGCCGAAGCTGAGCCCGTACATGGTGCCGGCGGCGAGCAGGATCTTCCTCGACGTCACCCCGATTCTGCGCGTGCGGCGCGCGCGCAGGGCATTCCTCGATGGAATGACCGTCGTTTACGCCGATCTCGGTCGCGCGGTGAAGGCGCTCACCGATCGTCCCGAGTTCAATAAACGTCGCGGAAACGAGATCGCGCTGGCGACGGCGGTGTTCAAAATCCTGGGCCCGGTCTTCCGTCGCCTGCCGGTGATTCTCCTGACCGGCGATCCGGTCGCACGCGCTCGGCGGTTCGACCTAGCGGTCGGGGAGATTCCGACGGCGGCAGCGAAACGCATCGGCGGGCGCGAGAACCTGGCCGATAGGGTGAGGCAATGCGCGATCGAGATGAATTCCGCGTTCGGGAGCGTGACACCGTTCCTTCCATCTATGGTCGCCGGACTCCTTTCGCATCGCCTGCTGGTGGGCGCGGCGCGCGATGACTGGGCGACCGAGGTACGTGGCGAAGTCGACAATCTTCTGCGCGGCTTGCCTGGTAACGTGACGACGGAGATGGATCTCGCCGTCGGTGATCTCACCGATCTCATTCGCGCGCATCCCCAGCTCGCCACAGCGCTCGACGACCGGCCGTGGCCGGAAGCGCGGCGATTGTTGCTCGAGATGGATGGAGGCAAGGAGTTCATAGCCGCGCTGGACGATTTTCTCCATCGATATGGCGACCGAAGCGCCGGCGAGATCGACATTTCGCGGCCGAGGTGGCGCGACGATCCATCGTTGTTGCTGCGGGTGATTGCCGGCGGTTTGTCGGGCGAGGCCGGTGCGCACCGTCGTCAGCACCGCGCGCAAGTGGAGATTGGCGAAACTGCTCAGAAACGACTGGTCGCGGCGGCGCGTCGTGGGCCGAAGGGAATCGTGAGAGGCTGGTGGATCTCTCGGTTGTGTCGAGTGGCGCGCGCCGGGCTGGGGGTGCGCGAGCACCCGAAGTTCATGATCGTGCGATTGATGGGCGTGGTGCGTCCGGAGGTGATCGCTGCCGGCGAACAGCTGGCGCGCCGCGGACAAATCGCCGATGCAGGGCAAGTCTGGCATCTCGGAATCTTCGAGCTTGCCGATGTGCTCACCGATCCGAAGATCGATATGCGCGCTGTGCTCGCCGCGCGCGTTGGGCAGTTCAATCGTGACAAGCCGCGACGTCCGCCGATCGCGATTGCGAGTGATGGTGAGATTCCGTCGTTGGCGGAGGGTCGCGAAGGAATCCCGCCCAACGCGCTGGCCGGCACCGCCGCTTCAGCCGGCGTCGCCGAAGGAATCGCGCGCGTGATCACCGATCCGCACCGCGAAGTACTCGAGGCTGGCGAGATCCTGGTGGCGCCATTTACCGATCCAGGCTGGACTCCGCTCTTCATTCACGCCGCCGGCGTGGTGACTGAGGTCGGCGGGCTGATGACGCACGGCGCGGTGGTCGCGCGCGAGTATGGCATTCCCGCGGTGGTGAGTGTAGCGGGCGCGACGGAGCGGATTCGGACAGGCCAGCGCATCAGAGTCGATGGGAGTCGCGGATTTGTAGAGATAATGGGCGGTGCTATAATCTCCGCCACCTGAATGGCCTCTCCCCAAGCTCGACGGCTTTACCAATTCTTCATGCCTTCCGTGCAGCGATGGTGTTGCCGTGCGAATTAGCTTTCTTGCCATGGTGTACTTCCGATGACAACCGACATCCTGCGAGCGGCGCTACTCGGTCTGGTGGAGGGGGCGACCGAGTTCATTCCTGTCTCTTCCACGGGACACCTTATCCTGGCCGGCCACGCGATCGGCTTCGTTGGCCAGCGCGCGGATGTGTTCGAGATCTTCATCCAGCTGGGCGCCATCCTCGCAGTGGTCTGGCAGTACCGCGCGTTCCTGCTGCGCACCATCGGCGATGCGGTGAGGGTTAGCGAGTCGCGCCGGTTCATCGTCGCTTTGTTCATTGCGTTTTTGCCGGCGGCGATCATTGGCCTTGCCACGCATCACTGGATCACCAACCACCTTTTCACACCACGAGTGGTGATTGGCGCGCTGATCGTTGGCGGCGTTGCCATTCTGGCGATCGAGCACTGGCGCCCGGCGCCGAGGATGCACACGGTGCTTCAGATTGGGTTCGGGACCGCACTGGGCATCGGCATCGCGCAGGTGTTCGCGCTGGTCCCCGGAGTGTCGCGCTCGGGAGCGACGATCATGGGTGCGCTACTCCTGGGTGTAGCGCGGCCGGCGGCGGCGGAGTTCTCCTTTCTGCTCGCGATCCCGGTCATGTTCGCCGCGACTTTGCTCAGTCTCGCCGGGAATCTGGGCGTGCTTTCAGCGAGTGACATTCCGGTATTTGCCACCGGTTTCGTGGTGTCCTTCGTCACCGCGCTGATTGTGATTCGCTGGTTGATTCGTTTTGTCTCGCACCGCTCGTTCGATATTTTCGCCTGGTACCGCATCGCGTTTGGCATGTTGTTGCTGGCCTTGTTCGCATCGGGACAGCAGTGGATGCGGTGAGGGTTCGCGCGGTATCCGCGGGCGGGAGCGTTTAAGTGCTACGCCGACGCTCCCGTTTCGCTACGAATCGAGATGGATGATTCCGCGACGCACGGCTTGAATCACCGCCTCCGTGCGATCGTGCACGTGCAGCTTCTCCATGACGTGCTTCAGATGCACTTTGACCGTTTCCGGAGTGCGCCCGATTGCCGTGGCGATATCGCGGTTGCGCATGCCCTTGGCAGCCAGCTGAAGTACTTCGGTCTCACGCTGCGTTAGATCCGCGCGCGGCGTGAACTCGGCGAGGCGCGCCGCCACTTCCGGGGGAATGACGCGCTTTCCTGCCGCTGCCGCTCGCACCGCACCCACCAGCTCGGTACCGAGCATGTCCTTTAACAGATAACCGTAGGCGCCCGCATTGAGGGCCCGGTAAATGTCGGCGTCGCCCTCATAACTCGTCAGCGCGACGATCCGCGCATCGGGATGCGATTCACGGATGCGTTCGATGGCATCGACTCCGTCCATCTGCGGCATCCGCAGATCCATCAGCACCACGTCCGGCTTGTGTGCCTCGTACATCGCGAGCGCCTCCGCCCCATCACGTGCCTCCGCGACGAGCTCGAGATCGCTCTCATTTGCCAGCAATGCGGATAGGCCTGCACGCACCACTGGGTGATCGTCCGCCGTCATCACACGGATCATCAAAGAGTGCCTCCCGACCCCCCACCCTCGGCCGCAACTTCCACGTCGAGTGCGTCGGTATCCGCTATACGTACGGCCAACTGCACCGTAGTGCCGACACCCTCGCTGCTGCGGACAGATAAATCGGCGCCGACCTGATGCGCTCGCTCCTTCATTCCAAGCAGACCCAACCGCCCCGCATAATTGCGGATCGCGGATTCGACGTCGAACCCCCGGCCGTCATCGGTTATTGTCAGCTCTACACTGTCAGGCCGATAGTCGAGAGTCACCGAGACGATCGTCGCTCCCGAATGCTTGACCGCATTCGCCATGCTCTCCTGGGCAATGCGCAGGATGGTGTCTTCGACGGCCGGCGGCAGGTCGCGCGGCTCGCCAACAACCGCGACGCGCATCTCGTGGGAATCGGCGGCAGCACGCCCCGCCGCGTCGCGCAGCGCGGTGGGAAGATCTGCGTGCACCAACGCCACCGGCCGGATCTCCCACACCGTCTGGCGCGCATCGCGAGCCGTGGATTCCGCCAGCTCGGCAATCCGCCTCACCGAATTGACGACGTCCCCGGGCGCTGCCTTCAGGCGCGGGACAATTGCACGCAGCTGCATCGCGATGCCGCTCACTCCCTGAAGGAGCGAGTCGTGGATCTCGCGCGCGAGGCGGGTTCGCTCCTCCAGGATTGCCGCAAAGCGCACTTCGAGCGCGCGTTCACGGGCGCGTCGCTTTTCCTGTTGCAGGCGCGCCGTCGCTTGCTTGCGCTCGGTTATGAGCTGCGCCGTGCGCTCCTCCACGCGCATTTCGAGCTCGACGTTGAGTCGCTCGATCTCGCGCAAGGCGCGCCGGTGCTGAGGAGTATCCATGGATTCCCAGTGTCCATTGCGCCGCGCCAGCACGAAGTGATGTGCCTTCGCCGAGTCGAGCACGTCCATTGCCGGCGCTCGCTCGATCGGATACGTGCAGAGGAAGAGCATCCGCTTGTCGCGCAAGAACTCGTGCACCCGAGCCTCATATTCCTGCACCATGTGATGATCCTCGTCTGTCGCCCAGCCGCGATCACCGCTGGCACGCACACCGGTGTACTCGGGATGATCTTCGAACCGCCGGTATAGATCATCCCAGTGTCGCATCAATGCATCGACATCAAGCTGTCCGTTTTCCCGATACCACTCCTCGATCGAACTGATTCTGAACTGACCCTTCTCCGATCGCCGGTTCAGGTCGGGAACCAGTTCTCCCAAAGCGTCGAGCACGTGAGTCTCAACTCCCGGATTGGACAGCATCCAGATACAGAGCTCGTCCGCGAGCAGTCCGGCCGCCAGGTAGGGCACGAGGACTTCGACCAGATCGCGCTTGTCCTCGTAAAAAATCGAGAAGTGCGAGCTCCACGGGATTTCGCCGACCTCGTCAAGGCCGGTCTCGCGGGACGACAAAGCCAGATCCTGCATCATTGCTGCGCCATCTAACACTCCCGGGGGAGCCAAAGAGTACGCGCGCGGGGAACAGCGCAGCACCCAGACGCCTTCTACGTTGCACCAATCATGCGCAAGGAGGTTTCCGGTGGCGACGGCACGGGGGTAACCCCCGGGGGCTCTTTTCCAGCGAGAGACCCCGGTTACGGCTCGCTGTTCGAGCAGTGTCCGACGCCGCTCGTGGTGTACGACAGGAGCTTCCGCGTCGTCGATTGCAACGAAGCCACCGCCCGGGTCTTCGGCACTACGCGCGACCGCATCGTCGGGATGCGCATCGAAGACATGCGGGACCAGCGCCATCGCACCGCTCTCGAGGCCGCACTTGTCGGTGAAACCGTAACGTGGGAGTCGCCTTACCACGCTACGATCACGGACGGGTGGTTCTGGGGATCGGCCACCTTCGCGCCATTGCGCAACAACGCCAGCGACATCGTCGGGGTCATCGTCGCGCTGACATCGGGCACGTCTCACGTGGAACAGTCGACGCGCAGCCTTGAGATCCGGCTCGGGGAATCGCAGCGTCTTGGACGTGTGGGCAGCTGGATATACGACCTTCGGCGGATACGTGCGGAAGGATCGCCGGAATTCTTCCGCATTCTCGGAGTGCCATCAGCGCTGGTGGGCTGGCCGCACGATCTCGAGAAGTACGTCCATCCCGAGGACAGGGAATCGGTGCGTGCGCGCATCGACGCGGTGATCGGCGCCGGCAAGCCATTCGCGCTGTGCGAGTTCCGCCTCGTGCGACCCGACGCAACTACTCGGCACGTCATCATGCGTGCAGAGTTGAAGTACGCGCCCGACGGGTCGCCGTTGATGGCGTGGGGAACCCTGCAGGATGTCACGGAGCGCCACCTGCTAGAGGACCAGCTCCAGCGCGCGAAGCAGATGGAAGGACTCGGCCAGCTCGCAGGTGGCATCGCGCACGACTTCAACAACATCCTGACCGTCATCCAGGTCGAGACGGGATTTCTTCTGGAAGGTTTGTCGGACAACGATCCCCTGACTGCCGAGGTCGTCGAGATTCACCGCGCCGCCGAACGTGCAGCTGGTCTTACGCGCCAGCTGCTCGCGTTCAGTCGCAAACAGATCCTTCGCCCGCGCCTGGTGCACCTCGAGACGCTGGTCATCGACACCACGAACATGCTTCGTCGGCTGATTGGGGAAGACATCGAGCTTGTGACCAGGCTCGCTCCGGATGATGCAGCGATCATCGCGGATCCGGGACAGCTGGAGCAAGTGCTGATCAACCTCGCGGTAAATGCCCGTGATGCGATGCCGACCGGAGGCGTTCTTCGAATCGAGACGTCCAGGATCACGGTACCACGTGAAGACGTGGCTTGTGCGGCGGGAGATTATGTAGTCCTGACGGTTTCCGACACCGGACACGGCATGGATGAAAGTGTCCGGCGTCGCATCTTCGACCCATTCTTCACGACCAAGCCACCTGGCAAAGGCACCGGTCTCGGCTTGTCGACGGTGTTCGGCATCGTGGAGCAGTCCGGCGGGAAAGTATACGTAGAGAGCGCACCTGGTCGTGGTGCGCGTTTCACGATTTATCTACCGCGCGCAACTCGCGACGCCACTCCTTCAAACGCGCGGCCCGCTTACGAGGCAGAACCCGGCTATTCCGCTCGCGCAACCGTACTGCTCGTCGAGGACGAGCCGGTCCTGCGCAATGTGTCTCAGCGGGCACTCGAGAATGAAGGTTACACAGTGCTCACGGCTGAAGATGGCTTCGAGGCTGTCGCCGTCGCGGAAACTTTCTCGGGGACGATCGATCTCGTGATTACCGACATCGTGCTGCCTGGACTGAATGGTCGGGCTCTCGCGGCGCGCCTGCGTGAGCGTCGGCCTGAGGTCGAAGTTCTCTATATGACCGGCTACACTGATGACGAGATTCTTCGTCGCGGCCTGATGGACGATCAGGTCAATTTGTTGGACAAGCCCTTCAATGCGACCCAGCTCCTGGACGCCGCGCGGCGGGCGATCCGGCCGAGGTGACGGCGGGAGGCGGGAGGCGGGAGGCGGGAGGCGGGAAGCGGGAAGCGGGAAGCGGGAAGCGGGAGCGGGAGCGGGAAGCGTTATTGATTACCAATTATCGGCTGGACTCTTCGTTGCGTTCATTGGAGGCAATTATGAAAGCTGTACGCGTTCTACGATACGGTCCGCCAAGTGTTATTGAGATCAATGATGTGCCTCGGCCCTCACCGGGCCGTGGCCAATTGCTGGTCCGAGTCGCAGCGGCCGGAGTCGGCAATTGGGACGCTCTCTTCCGCGAGGGCACATCCAGGTTGGAGCCGCTTCCGATCATCCTCGGCTCCGACATCTCTGGAACCGTCGAAGCACTGGGGCCGGAAGTTTCCGGGTTCAAGCCGGGCGACGAAGTCTACGGCTCGACCAATCCGCAATTCAGCGGCGGCCAGGCGGAATATGCTGTGCCACTCGCGGGGATGATGGCGCCAAAACCAAAGACGTTGAATTTCATCGACGCCGCTTCGGTTCCGGTCGTCGCCGTGACTGCGTGGCAGATGCTCTTCGAGTACGCAAATGCAGTCGCCGGCCAGACCGTGCTCATCCACGGCGCCGCAGGGAGCGTTGGCGCGTATGCCGTGCAGTTGGCCAGTCAAGCCGGCCTTCATATAGTAGCGACGGCCGGTGCGCGGGATCTGGACTACGTGCGTGAGCTGGGCGCCGAAAAAGTCTTCGACTACCGAAAGGAGCGATTCGAGGAGTCGCTTTCTGGCGTCGATGTCGTTCTGGATACAATCGGAGGCGCCACCCAGGAAAAGTCGCTGCGAGTTCTCAAGCCGGATGGAATCCTCGTATCGATCGTGTCGGCTGTTCCCGAAGCGGCACAAAAGCAGCACGGCATTCGCGCGGCGTTCTTCTATGCGGAAGTGACGACGGCTCGATTGGAAGAGATCACCGCGCTGATTGACAGCGGCAAATTGTCGACTGATGTTGGCACGGTGCTCCCGCTCGATCAGGCGCGCACAGTCCATGAGATGCTTGCCGGCGCGCCCCACAAGCGAGGCAAAATCGTACTGACTGTTTCGGCGTAACGGCGTTTCTCACGGTTGATTGAAACGAACAGGTACGGACATCGAAGCAGGAATTACAGCAGGGGCACCGCATGGTGTCGCACATGATGCCGTTCGACATTCGCGCTCTCGTAAGGAGAGTCGGCGGGTTTAATAACCCCGCGCTCGTCCCGACCGAAGCAGGAACGCCGTAGGTCTGGTTACGCTGCCCGGCGCCGGCAGATCATCATCTCGAAGGACGGTCCCTCTTTCAGGACGGCACCGAGGATTCTATCGGTCCAATAGGTCGATCGCCCGGCCAGATTCGGGAGTCGCTGGATCAGGGGATAGGTGAACCCGTCCCAGAGCTGTTTCATCAGGCGCAGTACCTGCGGCGACACAATGTCGCGCGGCTGAACCGCGAAGAAAAAGGTCGGCTTGCGCCACAGGATGTCGAACCCGGCAGCGTCCAGCGCGGCGCGATACTTATCGAGCGTGCGCAGCTTGAGGTAGCCGATGTCGAGCTCCCCGGCGTGCAGGAACAAGTCGTGAATGGCGAACAGTCCGCCCGGCTTCACGGTATCGGCGATGTTCTGCAGCGCAATCGGAAACGCCGAGTCCTCAACGATGTGGTACAGCATGTCGATGGCGGTGACGACATCGAATCCGCTTCCAACGAGCTCGACCAGGCTCGGCTTTGCCAAATCACGCTTGTAGAACTGGTACTTCGGAAAGCGGCCCTGCAGCTCAGCGATGGCGGCAGCGCTGATGTCGATTCCGACCAGACGCGCGATCTTCCGCTTTTGCCAGGCCTCGACGTAGACTCCGGTTCCGGTGGCAATCTCGAGCACCGACGCCCCGACGGGGTTGAACCGCGCTGCTTTCAGCCCCTGAAACAAGACCTCTTTCTTGCGCGCGTACAGCCACTTGTTGTAGTCGGCGGGCAGATCAATGTGCCCCGACCTCGTGATGTCGATCGTGCTGTACCGATTGGCCCAATACTCTTCGGCGTCAAATGCCAACGTCCGCACTCCTCTAAACGGCTGCCTGTATGAATTTGAACCACCGGAGTCTACGGTGAAGGTCGGACATCCGCGAGAGGCGTCTACGGTCGTAGGCACAACGTGGCGTTGTCTACGACTGGATCCGATCGTCCCCGTTCCGCCCTGCGACTCGTAACGGCGAGCCCGTCTCGGCGATTCTCCACACTAGACTGGAATTCAGGGCCGGCGGTCCATAGCGCGAAACACTAAGCGCAGCGATCGAACGGCTGGCAATGCGAGCAGAAATAAGTCGTGCGCTGGAACTCTCCCTGCCGAAACATCTCGATCGGGGTCGCACAAACGAAGCACGGCTGCCCGCGGCGGCGGTAAACCCAGTTGCGCATCCACGGTTCCAGCCGGAGATCCTCGGGCAGCGTAACCGTCATTCCGTAGTGGAACCGGCCGGTCTGCATCAATGGAATCAGCTCGCCAAAAAACACCTCGAGCTCCGACACGCTGACGTCGGCCGCCGGCCGGAGCGGATGAATTGCCGCGAGAAATAGTCCCTCCGACTTGTAGATGTTGCCGATGCCTGCAACGATCCTCTGATCGAGCACAGCGTCGCCGATCTCGCGTTGTCCCTGCTGTTGCAACGCGTCGAACACTCGGGATACCGGAAAATCGTCGTGCAGCAAGTCGGGACCCAGTGACTGAAAGCGCTCGTGAGCGGCAAAATCGTCGAGTGACAAAACTTCCATCACTGGCCCGTGAAAGAAAACAACTTCATGCCGCCCCGTCGTCAGGCGGAGCCTCGCGAACCGCGCTTCCTTACGCAGCTCCTGACCAATCGGGCCGACTTGCCACGATCCGTACTGCATCGCGTGGGTGTGGATGACCAATCCGCTGGAGAAATGCAGCACCAGGTGCTTCCCGTGAGTCTCGACGCGCGTCAGCACAGCGCCACGAATTTGCTCCGCCCTTTCACTCCAGCGTGGTGGAACCTTGATCGTCGTCACCCGTTCGCCCACCACTTGCCTCAGCGCGTCACCCCAGCGCGCAACCGCGTGACCCTCTGCCATATCCCTCAAAAAAGCGAGAATGGTGCCGTGGGCGTCTCCCTCAGGAACGGTTCAAAAATTGGACTTGCCACCTTTCGGAACCCCACCCACGTTAGAGCCATGACCGCCTACGGACAGTTCTGTCCCGTGGCACTCGGCGCCGAGATCTTCGCCGAGCGCTGGACTCCGCTCATTCTGCGCGAGCTGCTCATGGGCGGACGCCGATTCTCCGACATCCACCGCGGGGTACCGCGGATCTCGAGAAATCTTCTGACCCAGCGCCTCCACGCGCTGCTGCGAAGTGGCATCATCGAGCAGCGACCCGGCAAGGATGGACATCAGGAATACCATCTCACCGCCGGCGGTCGCGAGCTCGGCACGGTCATCGATGCGCTCGGCACCTGGGGTTACCGCTGGGCAAGTAAGGATCTCGCCGACAAGGATCTCGATCCCGATTTCCTGATGTGGTCGCTGCGCAGACTGGTGCGCGTCGATGCACTTCCCGATGAGCGGGTGGTGCTACTCTTCCATTTTCGGGGACACCGGGACCGTGTCTTCTGGCTGGTGCTCGAGCGGCCCGATGTCGATCTCTGTCTCTTCGATCCCGGCTACGAAGTCAATCTGGAAATCGAAGCGACAGTCGGCGCCCTCGCCCGCGTGTGTCTCGGACAGCTCGCAGTGGTTCAGGCGATGCGCGACGGAGCTGTCGAGGTCCATGGGCCGTCGCAATACCGGAACGCGCTGCCGAGCTGGCTCGGTGTAACCCGCTTCGCTGCCCTGGCCAAGACCCTGAGGCCTGCTTCGACGTAAGCTGCGCGACAGTTCATTTTTTGGGCTGTCCACCACCGTTGCTCATTCTTAGTCTCGTCTCCTCGGATTTCTGCACAATCACCAGGAGGAGACATGAAAACCGGGATCTTCTCGCCGACGCGCGCTTGTCGCCGCGCTCGACACACAACGTGGAGACAGCTCAATGCGGTAGGTGCTGTCATAGTCGGACTGCTGGCCGCTGGGTGCGCGGGCAATCGACCCGGCGAGATCGCCGGGCCGCAGGCTGCAGCCGCAAATCAGGGAATCGGCCAATCGACGGCGGCAGATTTCGACGCGGGAGTGCCCCTCGCCTACTATCAGCTCTCGCTCGAGTTCAGCAAGTCGACGGCGGGCTTCACCCCACCTGTGCAGGCGCGCGCATTCGGGTACATGGGACTCGCTCTGTACGAATCGGTTATCGGCGGGATGCCGGACAATCGTTCGGTCGCCAGTCAATTGCACGGCGTAGGCGCGCTCCCCGACGCGAACGGCATTCCGTACAACTGGCCGCTCGTCGCGAACGCTGCGCTCGCCGAAGTCATGCGCGGCCTGTGGGGCGATCAGACCAATAAGGCCACCGACAACATCGCTGCGCTCAATGCACTCGAGTCCAATCTCGCGTCTCAGTACGGGGCCGGCATACCACCGGGCATCGCAAAGCTGTCGAGTGACTTCGGACGCTCCGTCGGTGCGGCTGTGTTCGCGACATCGCGCGACGACGGTGGCGATCGCAGTTATCTGACCAACTTCCCGACATCGTACGTGCCTCCGGTTGGTCCGGCATTCTGGGTGCCGACCGCAACCGGACAGGTGGCAATGCAACCGTTCTGGGGAGCGACAGTCGGAACCTTCGCGTTATCGCGCGCGGCCGAGTGCGATCCTGGTCCACCGCCGGCGTACTCCGAGGATCCGAGCTCGGCTTTCTACGGCGAGGCGAATCTCGACTACCAGATCTCGAAGAGTCTCACGCCCGAGCAAATTACGATCGCGCGGTATTGGGCGGATGGTCCGGGAACAATCTCCGGACCCGGCCACGCCCTCGCCATCGTCGGGGAGATCGTGATGCAACAGCACGCCAGTCTCGCACAGGCCGCTGAAGCCTACGCGCGCGCCGGCATCGCCGATGCCGATGCGCTGACCGCGATCTGGCAGGCGAAGTACCAGTACAATCTGATTCGCCCCATCACCTACATCCGTCGAGTGATCGATCCGGCTTTTACTCCGATACTGCCCACACCGCCATTCCCCGAGTACGTGTCGGCGCACTCCGGCCAGTCGGCGGCGGTGGCGGCCACCCTCGAGGCGTTGTTCGGCGATAATGTCGCGTTCGTGGATCACGCGCACGACGCAGACGGTTTCGCGTCCCGCTCGTTCAACACGATTTTCGATTCCGCCGAGGAAGCGGGAATCTCGCGTCTCTACGCGGGAATCCACTTTCAGTCGGGCAACCTCAACGGTCAGGCGCTCGGGCGTTGTGTTGCGGCGAAGGTCAACGGATTGAGCTGGCGGCGCTAGATCTGGCCGCGCAGCTCGGTAACGCGCCGATCGGTAAAGCTCAGGCTGCGGGCGACGATGTCATATCGCACCCGCAGCACTGCGCGGGTTTTCGCGTCCACCCAGACCGTCGCGGGCGCGCCCGGCACATCGACGCTGACAACCCACGCGTCGCGCTCACCGAGCCGCCCGAAAGACGTAGTGCCGCGGTCGCGCACCGCGACCGGCATCACCACCCGCCCGCCGCGCTCGTAAATGAAGAACGGGAGATTCGCCGAGAAACCGCGCTCGAGTGGCAACGCCGACACAACGAGATCGATGACGTTGGAGTCGAAGATCGGACCACCGAGCGACTGGTGGATCGTCTGTGGCGCCGGCGATGATTGCGTCGCTCCTGCTTTCTCCGCGACCGTTCCTTCGGCGTCGTTCCCCACGAATTCGAAGCGCATCGTTCGCGTGGGCTGGTGCGACCGATGGGCCACCGCCCGCAGGGTGCGGAGCTCCGCTATCGCGGTGTCGACGATCTCGCCGCCGCCGCCGGGGAAACGCTGCTCGATCTCGAGCAGCTGCGCCTCGTCGGCGCCCTTCACGATGTGGCTCACCACCGTCCGCGTGCCGGCCACGCTATCTCGCCCAGCACGGGTGATGGAGCGCTGGTAGACGACGGTGTCTACGTCGCGCGGCTCGGCGACAGGAACGGCGAGTCCCGGCACGACGGACGACGTGGCTCCGGCATCTGTTCGCGGCCGGTGCTCTGCCTTGAACACAACCTTCCACGTTTTCCCGCCGTCGCGCGATTCCTCGAATTGCTGCAGAGCGCGGCGATCGCTCAATGGCAGGATCGTCACGCGGTTCCGCAGCGAGCTTTCAACCGCCGCGTCGCTCACTGAAACGAAACGAATGCCGGGCCCGGCATACGAAGGATCGGATGTTCGAACGGTGACACCAGAGCGAAATGGAACCTGGTTAGAGACATAGATCTGCTTCCAGGTGCGGGTCTTCAGATCGAACGCCGACAAACCCAGGCCCTTGTTGCCGCCGCCACTGGCCCATTCCGCCGTGATCGCGCATTCGTCGATCACGGTGCGCACGCGCTGGGTTGCGTACCTGGCGCCGGTGCTGTCGTAAACGTCCCAATCGCCGACCCAGAAGGCGAGCCGCTGATAACTTGAATCCGCCACGCATGGCGACGTCGTTGCGGCCGGCGCCGGCGCGCCTTGCTGCGCTTGCAACGCGGCCGGTATTAGACCGATCACAACCATCATGGCGCCCACCACGCCGATTGTCGTTTTCATGGATCCTCCAATCCGTATCGAGAGAACGTGACCCACGAACTTTGTCCGATGCTGCCGGACGGTGCGTCATCGGTCGAAGTATTTCGATTTTGGGCACCGCATCGTACCGGCAGGTTTCCCCGCTTCTGTAGGACGCAGGGGAGTTTTCCCGTAAGACCTTTCGGCAGCGCGGCGAACGGCTACCTTAGCCGCACAACCTTCGCTCATGAGACAATGAAATCGCTGCCAGTCCTGATCCTTCTCTGCTTCTGCTTCGCCACGCCTTCAGCCGCGCAAACGGATCTCCGCCTCATACCGCAGCCACGGGAGATGACCATGGTTGGGGCGCCTGTGTCGGTCGCTCAGGGAATCACCATTACACGGCCGTCAAACGCCGAAGACCGATTTGCCGCATCGGATCTCACGACTGCCCTGAAGGACCGCGGGATTCGTGTCGTAGCTGGGGAGTCGGGTCCCGGCACCAGAGTGGTGTTTTTGCGCGCCGACGCTTCCGCCGCCAGGACTCTGCTGCGACGCCATTCTCTCACGGTTGACTCGGCGATGCACGACGAAGGGTACGTCATCGTCCCCGATGGCAACCGCCTCGTCGTGATCGGTGCGACTGGCGCGGGAGTTTTCTACGGCGCGCAGACGGTGAAGCAGCTCGTGAGCGGCGACGGCGACCAGGCGAAGCTCTATCGCGCGACGATCCGCGACTGGCCGGCGATGCGCTACCGCGGGTTCCACGACGACATCTCCCGCGGACCGGTGCCCACACTCGACTTCCAGAAGAAGCAGATCCGCACTCTTGCCGCGTACAAGGTCAACACCTTCTCGCCGTACTACGAGCATACGCTCACTTACGAGAACAATCCGCTGATTGCGCCGCCCGGCGGCGCGATGACCCACGCCGACGTTAAGGAGCTCGTCGCGTACGCGGCTAACTATCACGTCGACATTATCCCCGAGCAGGAAGCGTTCGGCCACCTGCACCACGTGCTCAAGTACGAGATCTACTCGCCGCTGGGAGAAACGCCGCACGGGCACGTGCTGGCGCCAGGACAGCCGGGCTCACTGCCTCTGATCAAGCAGATGTTCGCCGAGATCTTCTCGCTCTTTCCGAGCCGCTTCGTGCACCTTGGCGCCGACGAAACTTTCGAGCTCGGTCGTGGGCAGTCCGCCGAGAGAGTGAAGACGGTGGGAATCGGCGTGGTCTACCTCGATTTCCTGAAGCAGATCGTGGATGCGCTGCGGCCGAGCGGGAAGAAGTTCCTGTTCTGGGGCGACGTCGCGCTCAGTTCGCCCGAGCTGGTGAGCACCATTCCGAAGGACCTGATCGCGGTGCCGTGGACTTACGGCGCCGACACATCGTACGTGCGATTCATCAAGCCGTTTCGCGATGTCGGAATGGAAACGTGGGTCGCGCCCGGCGTCAGCAGCTGGAACCGCGTCTATCCCAACAACGCCAACGCACTCGTCAACATCCAGCGTTTCGTGCGCGACGGGCAGCGACTCGGCGCGACGGGAATGATCAACACGTCGTGGGACGACGACGGCGAAGCGTTGTTCAATCAGACGTGGTACGGCGATCTCTTCGGCGCAGCGGCCGCGTGGCAATCGGGCGAAAGCAGCATCGACGCGTTCGCGTCTAGTTACGGGCGAGTGTTTCACGGCGATCTCACCGGCAAGATCGACGAGGCGCAACGAAAACTATCGGCAGCCTACACCCTGTTGAATAGCGCAAAGATAGGGGACGGCACCAACTACCTGTTCTGGCTTGATCCGTGGAGCGACGAAGGCCGCAGCATGGCGCAGCGCATCAGGCCCATTACACACGATTTGCGCATTCTCGCCGAATCGACGCTGGTGTTGATTGACCAGGCCGAGCCGGGCATTTCTCGCGAGCGCGACGCGATCGAGGCGATGAAGCTGGGCGCTCGGCGGATGGATTTTATTGGAATGAAGTTCCAGTTCGCCGATGAAGTCGTGGCGATGTACGATCGCGCGCGCGATACGACGAGCAAGGCGCCGGGGCGGGATCTGGCGGACATCACGGGAGTCAACGGAAGGCTTCAGGATCTGCGTGACGGACTGTCTCTGATCCGCGACGAATACGAGAAGGCGTGGCTGAGGGAGAACAGGCCGTACTGGCTGCACAATGTTCTGGCGCGCTACGATCTCGCGACGCAGCTCTGGATCGAGCGCGGCGACAAGGTCAATCTCGCGCGGCAGGAGTGGTACCGGAGTCATAGGCTGCCGCCGGCGGAGAGCCTCGGAATTCCGGCGAGCATGCCAGGATTAGCGCCTTATCCGCGGTAGAGAACAGGGGTGAGGACCGAGGACTGCTTGACTGAGGGCCTAGGACCAACGGCATTGCTGATTACTGACTAAGTGAGTACCGAGAACAAACGGCAGACAAGCAGGACAGAGGACCATCGAGGACTAACGAGGACCGTCCTCACTTGTCCTCCCTCCTGCTCGTCGGCCGTTTGTCCTCGGTCCTCACTCAGTCCGAAGTCAGCAATGCCGTTGGTCCTCTCCCCTCGGTCAGAAAAGGTTATTTACCCCTCCCTGGCGCGTCAGAATGGTGACCCGACTGTTCGATGCAATGACGCCCGAAACAGCACCAGTCATCGACATCACCCAGCTCACTCGACGCTTCGACACGAAGACGGCGCTGGACGATGTCACGCTGTCCATTCCCCGCGGAGCGGTGTACGGCCTCGTCGGCGCCAATGGTGCCGGCAAGACTACCCTCATCAAGCACGTCCTCGGTCTCTTGCGCGCGCAAAGTGGATCGGTGCGTGTCTTCGGACTCGACCCTGTCGCGGATCCCGTCGGCGTGCTGTCGCGGATCGGGTACCTGTCCGAGGAAAACGACCTGCCCGGCTGGATGCGGGTCGACGAGCTGATTCGGTATTCGCGCGCGTTCCGTCCAGCCTGGGACGACTCATACGCTGAGGAGTTGAGGGAAGCGTTCGCGCTCGACCCAGCGGCGAAAATTCGGAGCCTGTCGAAGGGACAGAAGGCCCGCGTCGGCATTCTGATCGCGCTCGCTTATCGGCCGGACCTCCTGGTGCTCGACGAGCCATCCTCCGGGCTCGACCCGATCGTGCGACGCGACATACTCGGCGCGATCATCCGCACCGTCGCCGATGAAGGCCGGACAGTTCTCTTCTCTTCGCACCTTCTCGAAGAAGTCGAGCAGGTCGCCGATTATGTGACGATGATCAACAAGGGCCGCATCGTCTTGAGCGCGCCACTCGACGAGATCCGTGAAGCGCATCGTGTAGACGGGCACGTCCCTTCCCTGGACGAGATCTTCATCGCTCGAGTGGGAATGTCTGCCGCCGCGGCTTCAGAAGCGTAAGCCGATGCGGTCACCCGCCGCGGCAATCGCCTGGGAATTTCGCGCGCGACATCGCTGGGGCATGCTCGGCGTCGCCTTATATATAGTAGTGCTCGCGCTGAACAAGCTCGTCGCGATCGCGCGCGGCATCCCGCCCTACGTCGATAGCGCCGAGAGCTTTGCGTTCATGGTGATGGTGCCTCTGGCGGCGACTGCAACGTATTTCCTGGCCGTATTCACGTTTGGGCTCGACGGAGATCTGGCTGCGCGGCAGTCGATGTACCCCTCGCGACGCTTCACGCTCCCGGTGACGACCACGGCACTAGCCACGTGGCCCATGCTCTATGGGAGCGCTGCGATGGTGGTGCTGTGGGTGGCGCTCCGCACCTTCGCGACATGGCCAGCCGGAATTGTAGTTCCATGGATTTGGCCAGCATTTCTCGCTGTGTCGCTGCTCACGTGGACGCAGGCGCTGACGTGGATGCCTTATCCGATGGCGGGATTACGTATCATCGTGACGGTGCTCTGGCTGGCCATCATCGACACCACTGCGTTGATCGCGCTGCATTTCAGCCCCGGTGAGTGGGTGATGATCGGGATACTGGCGCCCCAGATTCCTGCGGCGTACGTCGTCGCCCGGTATGCGGTCGCGCGTGCGCGACGCGGCGAGACTCCCGATTGGCGAGGCGCGCTCTCGCTGCCGCGCATCGCGGCCTCCAGACGCGAGCGTGATTTCGCGTCCCCGGCAGCCGCGCAGACGTGGTTCGAGTGGCGAAGACACGGCTGGTCGCTACCCACCTGGGTCGCGATCCTGTTGCCGTTCGAGCTCCTGCTCCTCTGGGGCGCCCGCAATTCCGCTTCGCTCGCCTTCACTGTCCTGCTCGCCGTGTTGCTCACTCCGCCGTTCGTCGCCACGTTTGCCGCAGCGGCGGTGAGCACTTCGAGCTCCGATGCCGGCGGGCCGTCGACGGCCGATGCGTTCATCGCTATTCGGCCGCTCACCAACGCGCAGCTCGTCGGGGCGAAGCTGAAGATGGCGGTGCGCAGCACCCTCATCGCGTGGGTGATCGTTCTGGTTTGCGTCCCGATCGCGATCGAGATCTCAGGGACGTCAGGCCTGCTGGTTCACGCCTGGCATCGCGACGCCGAATTCCTCGGCATGCCACGCGTGATTGTGCTTTCGCTGCTGATAGTTGCCGGATGCATCGGGGCGACGTGGACGCAGCTGATCCAGAGTCTCTACATCGGACTCACCGGGCGGCCGTCGCTGATCAAGACGAGTGTGTTCGTAGTGATTGGTTTTGTGTTTCTGTTTGGGCCGTTCTCGCAATGGATCACTGAAGGCGGCCGACTCGGCGAGCTATGGAGCGCCATGCCGTTGATCCTCAGCGTCCTCGCTGCGGCAAAGATGATCATCGTGATCTGGCTCGGACAAAGGCTGTTTCGAAAGCGGCTGGTAAGCGATCGCACTTTGGTCAGTGGCGCGGCGATCTGGTGCCTGGCTGTGCTCGCTCTCTATGGCGTGCTGGCGTGGCTCTTCGATGCGCCACACATCCCGCACTATCTGATCATGCTGGTCGCGATCCTGACGATTCCCATCGCGCGACTTTCGACGGCCCCAGTGGCGCTGTCGCTTAACCGACATCGCTGATGAAGGACCGCAGATTTTCGCTCGGTGCCGCCATAGCGATCGTCGTGTTGCCGGCCGCCATCGTTCCGATTCAGGCAGTCTCGTTTTATTCGGCGAATCGCGACAACGGTTCCTTCGTATCCTCTGGGGAGAAGCGTGAGTACTTGCTTTACGTTCCGAGGAGTTACGACCGTGCGCGGCCGACGCCGCTCGTCATCAGCATGCACGGCGCCGGATTGTGGGGTGCATCCCAGCGCGATATCAGTCGCTGGAACGAGCTCGCCGACACCAAAGGCTTCATCGTGGTTTATCCATCCGGCGTCGGCGGTAAAGGAGTCAGGATCTGGCGCGCGGAGCCGAGCGAGGGTCTGGCGAAGGACGTGAAGTTCATCTCGGCGCTGGTCGACACGGTGAGCGCGCACTACAAAGTGGACCCGTCACGCGTATATGCGAACGGACTTTCCAATGGTGGCGGAATGTCGTTCGCGCTTTCTTGCATGTTGTCGGATCGCATTGCGGCGGTGGGAGTGGTTGCCGGCGCGCAAACGCTGCCGTGGCGCTGGTGCGCCGGCCGTCGACCGATGCCGATGATCGCATTCCACGGAACGGCCGACGCCCACGTCCCCTACAAAGGCGGTCCGTCGTGGCTATCGTCACGGCCGTTCCCGAACGTGCCCAATTGGACGGCGACCTGGGCGAAAAGGAACCAGTGCGCATCGGATCCGGTCGATTCGCTGGTGGCCGCCGATGTCGTTCGTCGCACTTACGCGCATTGCGCCGCCGGCGCATCGGTCGTGCTTTACACCATTCGCGGCGGCGGCCACACCTGGCCGGGCGGGATGGAGCTTCCGGAGTGGTTTGTCGGTCGTACGACGAGGAGCATCGACGCCACGCGATTGATGTGGGAGTTCTTCACGACGCCTCGACCGGGGACGTGACGTTCACGGGAGACGGCCCCGGTTTGGGCCGCGCCGCCCTGGTGCGGTGCCACTTCTACCAAGCCTCGACTACGATTACAGCGATCCGGGCTGCACGGTGACGCCGGTATTGAGGTCGTGCAATGAAAGCCACATCCACATTGTGGGCGTGGATGGCTTCATCAGCTTTGGGAGTGCGCCGTAGCGGCTGCCAGGTTCGAAAGCACAGGCCTCGTGGTTGACGGGATGCACATCGTCTTGTATCTCCCGGACGGCCGCGATAAAGTTGGACGACTTTTTCGGACCGGGCAATGCGCCGCATAGTGTCGTTGGCAATGGGAGTGTCGGCGGTCATTGCATCTGGCCTTGCGCTCACGGCCGCTCACGCCGCGAAACCCACCGTGCCTGGACCTGTCACTGCGAATGACAACCGCACACCGGCCGGCAGCTACCTCGGCGACACCCTCGTCATTCGGCTCACCGTCGCCACCGTCGCCTGGCATTTTCTCGGAGACAACGATCCCGCGCTGACCGTCGCGGCGTTCGCCGAAGAAGGAAAGACGCCGACCATTCCCGCACCGCTGCTCAGAGTGCGCACCGGAACACCGATCCACGTCTTCATTCAGAATACCTTCGACGATACCCTCATCGTCCGTGGACTCAGCGAGCGCAGTCCAGCAGTTGATTCGCTGATCCTGCTGCCGCGTACGTCGCGCGACGTCACGTTCTCGCGCGCGAAGCCCGGGACTTACCAGTATTGGGCGACCCTCGCTCAATGGCAGCGCAACGTCCCTCTCCCTCTTCCGCTTCATAAGCACGGGCTCATGCGCCCGCGCTTCGACTCGCAGCTCACCGGCGCGTTCGTCGTCGATTCAGCAGGGCCGGTTCCGAAGGATCGAATCTTTATCATCACCGAGACTGTCGATCAGGCACCGCCGATTCGCGATGACCCTCGCGGCATGCCGGGCCGCGAGTTCACCGCGATCAACGGACGCTCGTGGCCGTACACCGAGCGCCTGCACTACAACGTCGGTGACACCGTTCACTGGCGCCTGATCAACACGACGTTCCAGTCGCATCCGATGCACCTGCACGGCTTCTACTTCCGCGTCGACGCATCGGGCGCGGCGGACCCGAATGTCGACACGGTCTACGCGCCGTCGCAACGGCGGATGGTCGTCACCGAAACCATGAAGTTCGGCGGCGACACCAGATCGATCACCTGGTCACCGGATCGGCCGGGCAACTGGATCTTCCACTGCCACCTCGCGAGCCACAACGCGAAGCTGCCGCGCGTTGACGACATGAACGACATCACGTATCCGGACATGCAGGGTCACGGCGACCCCGATCACCACGCCCTCACCGGCATGAACGGCCTCATACTCGGCATCACCGTCGACGGCAAAGCCAGGCCGACGGTTGCGTGGCACCCGACGAAACGCCTGCACCTCTTCGTGCAGTCCGATTCCGTCGCCGGAGATTCGGCGCGAAGGTGGGGCTACGCCCTGCAACGCGGCGCCGAGCCGAGGCGCGATTCGGTGGAGAGTCCCGGACCGCTGCTGCTTCTCACCCGCGGCGAGCCGACGAGCATCGAGGTGACCAATCGGACGCCGCAGCCGACCAGCGTGCACTGGCACGGAATCGAGATTGGCAGTTACTACGACGGCGTCGCCGGCTGGAGCGGCAATCGGTCGATCGAACCGGCGATTCGCCCCGGCGCGACCTTCGATGTGCACATCACCCCGAAGCGCGCCGGCACCTTCATGTATCACACTCACTTCAACGACATGGTGCAGCAATACGGCGGGCTCGTCGGTCCACTGATCGTGCTAGAGCCGGGTGATCGGTGGGACGCTGATCGCGAGGTGCTGTTCATGATCTCCGACGGACCCCACGCTACCATGCGCGTCAACGGGTCGGCATCTCCGCTCCCCAGAATCCTTCACGTCGGGACTACCTATAGAATCCGCGTGGCGGACATCGCGATCTATCACCAGCGCGTTCCGGTGCGGCTGGTTCGGGACTCCACGGTGCTGACGTGGCGCGCCGTCGCCAAGGACGGGTTTACGCTCCCGCCGCAGCAGGCAACGGCGGGACCGAGCGCCACGATTGTCAGCAGCGGTGAAACGGCGGACTTCGAGTTCACCCCCGACGCGCCCGAAGAGCTGAAGCTTGAAGTGACCAGGCCCGGTAAGTTCGTATCGTACGTAACGGTGCCGTTGCGCGTGGTCGCGAAATAAACCTGTATCCGAGATCGAATGTCGCCCACCGGCGGTTGGCGCCACGGCCCGCCATGGTTTCTGAAACGCTCAATGGCGTTGTTCGCGATTGCGTTCGCGCTTTCGTGGATCGCGTTCTGGCTGAGCGCCCTTTGGCTGCAGTGGATCGCGTTCGCGATCGGCATTGCGTCGATGTACATGGCGGCGATCGCCTCGGGCGAATGGCTGCGAAAGCGGTGGCGTAACTTCCCGTGAATGGTGGATTTGGTATGACAAAATTCGCAGCGCGTGCAGTCGCTTGCCTTCCCTTCGCCTTCGCCTACGCATGTGCTTCGGCGCGGCCGTCGGCGAGACCATCCAAGGAAACTGTCTCGCCGCAGATGACAATCCGGGGTCAGCTTCCGCAGATGCGATTTATGCGAAGGGCGAGTGCCGGAATGCAGAGTTATAGAATCGACCTCGAGGTAGTGATCGACAGCACTGGAAATCCCGACATGTCGACGTTCAAGGCATCTGGATCGGCAGCGAGCGAGAATAGAGACGCGCTTTACGAGTGGATTCGGTCATCTACTTACCGCCCCGCCACCCGCAATGGCGAGCCGATCTCGGCTATTTACCGCACCAGTCTGCAATTCCGGGCCGGCGGGCCGTAGCGCGATACAAAATCTGATCGCAGATCGTCTTCCGGCATGCGATCACTGCTCATTCTCGCCCTCGCCTGCCTCGCCTGCTCCGGCGGCGGCGATAGTCTCGAGGCGGATTCCGCGAGTGCTGCAAATGCCATCAAAGCGCAGTTCGCTCGTACCAAGTTCGTGGCGGATAGCGCAGAGAAGGCAGCGAAAGACTCGATCGATCGCATCGCGCGACAGCAGGCTGACTCACAGTACGCGATTGCATATGCCGCCATCCGGAAGCTTCCGCCGGATAGCATGGACTCGGTTCCACCAGGCGTGCGATCAACTCTCAACCGCCGCGGCTGCTTGATTCCCCAGCCGTATCCAGATCAAAAACTCAACGCGGTGAAAGGAGCGTTCACCGCCAAAGGCGCCGTCGAGTGGGCGGTGATTTGCGCTCTTCCACGCTCCACCCAGGTCTTGGTCATCGCCGAAACGGGTCCCGTCATGGACTCGCTCGGCATCGCCATCGACTACACGCTGGGAGTGCTACCGCGCCGTGTGTTCGCCAACCGCAAGATCGACGATTACGGTAGCTCGATCCCTCAGCCGATCGACCACGATGCGATCGACGTCGGCATACTCGAGAAGGCGAGCGTCGCCCACTATCGCGCGGGCGGCAACTGGTACCGGATCATCACGTCGGACTAACGTCGAGCTGCGCGTCTGATTTCACTTTCGGTGCCACCACCACTGCCGACCGCCGCACGAAACATCCAGCACCCTGCCGGGAATCCCAAACCACCCGACACGCCGCACCTCGGCGCGATAGTCGGCAGTCTGGTCATGGACGCGCGGATCGTTGCAATGGCCAGGATCCGACCACACTCGTGTCACCCTGACATTGGGCGCGACCACCGTCAATCGCGAGTTGCGGTTCAAAAACCAGTAATCCTGTAACGCATTCATCGCGACGCGATACTGAATCGGAGTGTGACGGAAGTCAGGAATGCCGTTGCTGACCGCGTAGGGAACGATCATGCCCGTCAGCGCGACCACCAGGATGGCGAGGACGATCTTTCTCGAATTTGAGGCAAGGGCAGACACACTGAATTGACTCTTGTTCAAGTGCCCAGCAACACCCTGCCCGTGACCACCGGTCCTGGCCGCTCCCGGGGTGATCGTAACGGTATGCGGCTACCGGATACTCCGGCCACCCAACTCGTTACAAACCCGTCGTCGATTTGAGCGCCCGCCGATCTACTCGTTGCGAGCGGGCTGTTCGTACTGACGGGCAAGCGTGGGCTCCGGCCAGACCGCCACGCCTTCGCGCGCGCGGCAGCAGCCTGGTCTAGAAGCGCGGCTCCTCGCCGCTCTCCAGGCAAACAGGTTTCCGAATACAATGAACGCCGGCGCCCGCTGGGCGCGGCTGGGTTTGGTTGGTGCAGCAGGCGCGGGATGCGCGCTTCACATTGATCGGCGAAGAACACGGAGTCGCGGAGACTACGCAGCTAGCAGAGGAGTTGTTCAGCGCGCTTCGCGGATTCGGTTACAGCCGAATGGCGATCGAGCTATCACCCATCATCGTGCAGGACAGCCAAACGGCTTACACGCGTGCTGTCAAACGCCAACGCGACAGGTCACGAAGTCATCGAGGTGCGGGCGGTGCGACCATTTGTAACTCGCGGGCTCGATGCGTCGAACTCAGGCGCCGTCCGTACGATTCTTGGCTACGATGCGGCGCGATCTGGAAAGGGGCAAACCCATCGGCCTCTTAAGAGCAGTCGCGAACTGGAACTCGCGGGGCCTTCTTATGAATCTTCATCGAAGAATTGTACGATTTCTGACCATCGGTATGACGGCTGGCCTGCTCGATGTAGATGCGGGAAGTATGGTGTCCTTTTGAAAATATCCAATCCGTTTCAGGTGGATCGCGTATTTCCCTTGCTCCAGACCGCTGACTTTTAGCAGCCCGGCGCTGTCAATCGGAAAAAAAGTCATCTCGATTCGGAACGGCTCATTCGCCGGTCGTATCGAAGCCAGTGTACGGGCGAGTGGCGTTCTCGTACCTTCGTCGACGACGAGCGCGAATACAGCGAGGCCTTCGGTTGACGTCGTCCGCTGCGGCTGAACCGTGCCACAAGACCATGCAGCCATTGCGGTACATGCCAGAAAGGACCGCCTCACCGCCCAGCAATCGCCAAGAAGTTGTAACTCAAGTCAAAGACATGCATAGCTCGCCAACCGCGCCGGTCTGGCATCGCGGTCCCCACGTGCTCGTCGGTCACGTAGGCGTTTCCCGCTTTGTAGACATAGATAGCGACACTATCGTATGGAATCTGCATCTCGGCCGCCCTAGCTTCGGCGGCGGCCGTGCATATGCTGTCAGTAGTAACGAGCGACACTTGGGAGGCGGAGGTAGCAGTTATTCCAAGATTGTTCTTAAGCGTGACGGTACTGGGTCGGGTGGCTGTCACTAATGCGGTGACCCACGCGAGACCTTGCGTGCTTTCTGCGCTTGCGGAATGGCAACCACCACTCTGACTCTGACTCTGGCGTGGAATTAGACACACGGCCGCCAAAAGAATGGCCAATATCGTCTTATTCATCGGACCTCCGTGAATTAATCGAAAGAATAACTACAGCGACCGACCGCTGGACCAAGAGCACAACCCGTTGTTCTTCCACGGCCAACGGTGTGGATTCGCGTTCTTTTGAGCCTTGGTAAGGCTGCCAGAATACGCATCGAGACGAAAAAACTCACCGTGTAGCGACATGATGTATGTGGGAAAGCCTTCGTTCGTCTTACTCCAATCCTTGTCGCTTCCGCCGCCGTTGTCGCTTGCATCGACCTGCACTTTGTGATGGAAGGTACGGTCCTTCGAGTCCTTGCACCCGCTCGCACTGTCGGGTGCCTGGGGCTGTACGTGCACGTGATAGTAGGCGACTTCAATTGCGCCCGGTGGTGTCGGGATAACTGTCGGATCCACGTAGCAGTCAGTCGAGAATGCGGCCGTGTCTGGGACTGTAAAGTACGATGAGTCCGAGAGCCGTTGGTATATTACCCCGCCTTTTTCCCTGCGTAACGCAGGGTCAGCATTCATGCCCGCTCGCATTCGATCTGCCATCTCCTGGCGTACAGTACCCTTGTTAAAAACGGAATCCTCCGTGATGCAATCGACGCTCACAGAGTCCGTGTGAGGTACCCCGTTGACGCGCGTGGTCGAGAGGAGGTATCCCGATTCCTTCACGTCCAGGATGCAGGTGTTCGATGTATATGGCGGACCCCCGACCCGAGTCGGGCATTGGTGATCGTCCGTACTGTGCCAATAGGAATCAGCCGGAGCCATTGGGTCGGTTTTTTGCCAAGCCCATGAAATGGCTTGAAACGGCATCGCGATGCCATGAGCAGATCGCGGAAGTGCAGAGTCTGCAAACGTTATGTGGTAGTAGCCCGACACATGAGTAAATGGGGGAACGAATAGGGTTCGCGCCGCCTGCGAACCGTAGTAGCCCTTAAAATCAAGATCTGCCGCTAGCGGAGATATAGTGACATTCTGAGTCCCGCTCACCGTGTGGCAAGGAGAGGCGCCGCAGTTTACAGGATCCCCCGAACCACCACCGCGGACTGCGACGACATACGAACTTCCCCCGGCACCCCCGGCAAGGAGCGTGTCGCTCCAGCCGGGAAGCTTACTGTAGTATGGTCCCGGAGGCGTCGATGGGCATCCGACGGGTGTTGTGAGACCTCGAGTGCTAATGCTTGCGCTCCACGCACACTGGTTCAAACCAGTACAAGATGTCCACACACCCTTATAGTCAAAGCCATCGTTAACGTGTACGCAGCTAGCTTGCTGATCACTCGATGCTATCAAAAGGTTTTGAATGCTCGCGCCGACTAAGACCCCCTCGGCAAAGGGGTAAGTTGCCATCGTATCCCTTTTTAACGGCTCCCACGAGAAGGTGATAGCTACGGTGTTTAAGGCATCCATCTGCCGACTGATTGTCGGCGGCGGTCGTAGGCCGCGCCCAGCTGGCGCTAACGCATCGGTGCAGGCCAATACTGCAGCCATACAGCCGATAGCGAGCCACTGTATTTGCAGTCGCATGCGCTCCATGCGCGTGCGGAGCGGTTGCGCGCTCGACCCCGTCGATCTACTTGCACTCTCGAATGGCATTGCGAACCTCCGATAGTTCGAACGTGCACGTTCGGACGATTAGTGGATTCGAACTGGCAAATCACTGTGCCTCTATCGTCTTTTACGGTTTCTGAACCAACATGCTACTCCACGCGCAACTCCGAAATGTCAGTTTCGTATCACGAGATGTCGATTTTATATCACTTAAGGGGTTTGCTGCCGTTTCTCCCGCTGAATAAGAGCCAACCTCAGCCAAGCGCGGTATCACCCGCAGTTGCGACTTCACCGGTATGATGCGGTTCAGACACGCTGCGTCTGAATTTCGACGAATCGCACCGATGCAGCTCGTCACCCTCGACGGTTTCCCTAAGCGGGGAATCTGCAGGAGTGTTCTAGCCCGACTGGCGCTGATATTTCTCCAGGGCCCAGCCCCGCTGCTTGACCGCCTTGTCACTCGAGCTTTCGCACCTTAAGGTTGGACGACTTTTTTTTCGGACCGAGCCGTGCGCCGCAGAGTTACGGTGACAATCGGATTAGCGGGCTTTGTTGCGTCACCTGACGGGGAGTGCGGAGGGTCGTCTCTGGATTTGCCAAGCCTGCTACCCACGGCACATTCGGATAGTTCTGGGTATCGCGTAAAGCCGATCGCGATATCGTCCTGCTGCTGCAGGGATTTGCGCCGCTGAAGGAATGGGCTACGCAGGCATGACCTTCGCTCTGGTGATAGCCGCGATTTCCCGCTATTTGTCGGAGATCGCGTGCAGAGAGATCCTACCGTGGCACTTCTGGTCCGCCTGCCCGCTTTACCTCCGGCCACCCAACTAGTTACAAACCCGTTGTCGATTTGAGCGTCCGCCGAACGTCGTTATGTTGTGAAGCGAGCGAAAACGGGATCAGAGGGCGGTCGGATACGTGGCAAAGCGCTGTTGCTGCCGCGCGTTCTCGACCATCAGATCGACGAGCTGCACCAGATCTCCGCCGAACCTGCCCATCCCCACGCACTGAACACACGAGTGGGCTCCCTCGAGCAGCATCGAGAAGAGATTGGCGGCCAGTGTCGGATTCACGAAACCGGCGGCTTTGCACAGTCGTACCACTCGCTTGTGCTCGCGAACCTTGTACTCCTGAATGACGCGCCGCGCCGGATGTTCCGGATCAGGAAACTCGGCGAGCGCGTTGCCCAGCGCCGAGCCGCGCTCCTCGAGGACCTTGAGCTTGGCCGCGGTGCGACGACTCCAGTCCTGAAGCAGGCCCTGGGGGTCGTCGGGGTGCTTGGCGGTCAGATCGCTCCATTCCTCCTCCTTGTGCGCAACCATCCCGCGCACCCACTCGGCGATCAGCTCATCCTTGGAGTCGAAGTACCTGTACAGCGTCATCTTGTTGGTGCCGGCGGCTTCCGCGATCGCCTCCACGCCGACCCCGCGGATCCCCTGCTTATGGAAGAGATCGCCCGCGGCGATGAGAATCCTGTCGCGCACCGGCAGACGCGCGCTGTTCTTCCCGGTTGTTTTCCCGCGTTTGCCCGAAATACCTGTTTTCATGCCCAGTCGTACCCCGGCTTGACAAGAATGTTACCGACCGGTAACATGGGCCTGCGAAATGTTACCGGTCGGTAACATACTATCGGTCGCAGGCCGCCGCCACCACCACTAGTTGCTGTTCACCGTCACGGAGTCTTGCAACATGAGTTCCACGATCTCTCGCGCCGATTCGGCCTCCCTCAGATTCCACCCCGGCGGATGGACTGCCGGCGCTGTCTTCATTCTCGCCACCGCGGCCTGTCACAAGGATGCGCCGCAGATGCAAGCGCCCCAGGTGACGGTCGCGCCAGCGATCGAACGAGTCGTCACCGACTGGGACGATTTCACCGGACACTTCGAGGCGGTGAATTCCGTCGAGGTGCGCCCGCGCGTCGGGGGATTCATCGAGCGCGTTGCATTTACCGAAGGCGCAACCGTTCACCAGGGTGACGTGCTGTTCGTGATCGATCGGCGGCCTTACCAGGCCGAAGTCGCGAGAGCTGAAGCCGTGCTCGCCCAGGCGAGAACCCGCAAGGAGCTCGCCGACATGGAAGCCGAGCGCGCGCAAAAACTCGTGAGCACCCAGGCGATCTCGCGCGAAGAGCTCGACTCGCGCACCAGCAGCCGCGCCGAGCGCGACGCGGCAATCCGCGCCGCCGAAGCCGCGCTCCAGGTCGCGCGCCTGAATCTCGACTGGACGGTCGTGCGCGCTCCCATCAGCGGACGCGTCGGCCGCGCCGAGATCACCGCCGGCAATGTCGTGCAGGGAGGCGCCGGGTCGCCGACGTTGCTGACTACCATCGTGTCGCTCGATCCGATCTACGTGTACTTCGACACCGACGAGCAGGCGTATCTGAAGTACGCGGGCGCCCTCGGCGGCGCAAAGGGTCGCGAGGTGCAGGTCGGACTCGCCAACGAAAGCGGCTATCCTCACGAGGGCAGGCTGAACTTCATCGACAACCGCGTCGACGGGACGGCCGGGACGATTCGCGCCCGCGCGGTTCTCTCCAACCCGAACCAGATCTTTACGCCGGGCCTGTTTGCGCGCGTCAGATTGCTCGGCACCGACCGGCATACGGCGACGCTGGTGCAGGATCAGGCAGTCGGCACCGATCAGGACCGCAAGTTCGTGCTCGTTCTCAAGAGCGACAACACCGTCGAGTACCGACCCATCACCACCGGACGTGTCTTCGATGGCCTTCGCATCGTCGACAGCGGTCTCAAGCCGGGTGAGCGCATCGTCATCAACGGGATGATGCGTGTGCGCCCCGGAATGAAGGTCGCCGCCACCAGTGCCGCGATGGTCGCCGAGACTCCTACTGCCGCACCCGTCGCTCGTTAATCAGACTCTTTTCGGAAAATCCCCGTGCGCTTTTCACGCTTTTTCATAGATCGGCCGATCTTCGCGATCGTTATCTCGCTGGTCATTCTCGCCGGCGGATTGCTGGCGGTGCGCAGCCTGGCGGTCAGCGAATATCCCGAAGTCACTCCACCGACGATCACCGTCACCGCCGTATACCCAGGCGCCAATCCGAGCGTGCTAGCGCGGACGGTTGCTACACCGCTGGAAGACGCCATCAACGGCGTCGAGCACATGCTGTACATGACGTCGTCCTCGACCGCAGACGGCACCGTCAATCTCACCGTGACCTTCGAGATCGGCACCAACGTCGATCTGGCGCAGGTCCAGGTTCAGAATCGCGTCGCGCAGGCGCAGGCGAGATTGCCCGACGAAGTTCGCCAGATCGGCGTCGTCACCCAGAAGCGGTCGCCCGACATCACTATGGTAGTGCACCTGTTCTCGCCGGATGGTCGCTACGATCCGGTATATCTGCGGAACTACGCGCTGCTCAATGTGCGCAACGAGCTGTCGCGAATTCCGGGCGCTGGTCAGGTGTTCGTCTTCGGCGCCGGCGACTACGCGATGCGCATCTGGATGGATCCCAACAAAGTCGCGGCGCACGGACTGTCGGCGGGCGATGTAGTGCAGGCGATTCGCGAGCAGAACGTCCAGGTCGCGGCGGGAACCGTCGGCGCGCCACCAATGAACGATCCCGTCGCCTATCAGCTGACGGTGAACGCGCACGGCCGTCTCGCCGACGAGGGCGAATTCGGGAACATCATCGTCAAGACGGGCGACGACGGTCAGGTCACCCGACTGCGCGATGTCGCGCGCATCGAGCTCGGACCCGGCACCTACGGTTTGCGCGCGTTGCTCGACAACAAGTCAGCGGTTGCGATCATCGTCTTTCAGGCGCCGGGCTCCAACGCGCTCGCGCTTTCCAGCGGCATTCGCGCCAAGATGGCGGAGCTCCAGACGCGGTTCCCCGAGGGAGTGAGCTGGTCGTCGGTGTACGATCCGACCCTGTTCGTGCGCGACTCCATCAAGGAGGTCATCTACACGCTGTTGCTGGCGACTCTGATGGTGGTAATCGTCGTCGTGCTGTTCCTGCAGACGTGGCGCGCGTCGATCATCCCGCTGGCGGCGGTGCCAATCTCGATCGTCGGCACCTTCGCGGTGATGCTCGCGACCGGCTTTTCCATCAACACGCTGTCGCTGTTCGGATTGGTGCTCGCCATCGGCATCGTCGTTGACGACGCGATCGTGGTGGTCGAAAACGTGGAGCGCCACATCGAGGAAGGCCTGTCGCCGCTCGATGCCAGTCACCGCGCCATGGAAGAAGTCAGCGGGCCGATCATCGCCATCGCGCTGGTGTTGTGCGCGGTGTTCGTTCCGGTCGCATTCATCAGCGGATTGACGGGACAGTTCTACCGCCAGTTCGCGCTGACGATCGCGTTCTCGACGCTGATCTCCGCGTTCAACTCGCTCACGCTGTCGCCGGCTCTCGCCGCGCTGCTGCTCCGGCCGCGCGGCGTTCCACCGGACGCGCCGACCCGCATCATGAATCGTTTGCTGGGTTGGGCGTTTGGTCCTTTCAACCGCCTGTTCGGGCGCGGGTCGGCGGCGTATGGAAACGCGGTCCAGAAGATAGGGCGCCGCAAGATGGGCGCGCTCGCCGTCTACGGAGCGCTCGTCCTGATCGGCATCCTCGGATTTGCGCGGGTCCCGAAGGGATTCGTTCCCAGCCAGGACAAGCGCTTCCTCGTCGCAATTGCACAGCTGCCCGACGCCGCTTCGCTCGACCGCACCGAAGCCGTGATTCGGCGGATGACCGACATCGCGCTCAAGCAGCCCGGTGTCGAGCACGCCGTCGAATTCCCCGGATTGTCGATCAGCTCGTTCGGGCCCAAGCCAAACGCGGGCATCATCTTCTTCGGTCTCAAGCCGTTCGATGAGAGAAGGAGCAAGGATCTCAAGAGCGGCGCAATCCTGGCGGCGTTGAACCAGAAGTTCTCGACCATCCAGGAAGGCTTCACCGCTGTCTTTCCACCGCCGGCCGTCAACGGACTCGGCGCCATCGGCGGATTCAAGCTGATGGTCGAGGACAAAGCCGGGCTCGGCGACTCGACACTCTACGCCGTGACCCAGCAGCTCGTCGGCCGCACGTACCAGAGTCCCAAGCTGGGCGGTCAGTTCTCGAGCTTCCAGATCAACGTTCCGCAGCTCTTCGCCGACGTCGATCGCGACAAGGCCAAGCAGCTCGGCGTCAGGCTCACCGATCTGTTCTCGACACTGCAGATCTACCTCGGCTCGCAGTACGTCAACGACTTCAACAAGTTCGGTCGCACGTACCAGGTGATCGCACAGGCAGATGCTCCGTATAGATCCACGGCCGATGACATCACCCAGCTCAAGGTTCGAAACGTTCGCGGCGACATGGTGCCGCTCGGGTCGTTGCTGACCGTAAAACAGTCGTACGGTCCCGATCAGATCACGCACTACAACGGCTATCCCGCCGCCGACATCAGCGGCAGCGCCGCACCCGGCGTCAGCGCCGGCGCTTCGGTAGCAGTCATGGAGCAGCTCGCAAACGAGACGCTGCCCAACGGAATGGGATACGAGTGGACCGAGCTCACCTACCAGCAGAAGCTCGCCGGCAATACGGCAGTCTTCGTGTTCCCGCTTTGTATCGCGCTGGTGTTCCTCGTGCTGGCCGCGCTCTACGAGAGCTGGTCATTGCCACTCGTCATCGTGCTGATCGTTCCGATGTGTCTGGTGTCGGCCATCGCGGGCGTCTGGCTGACGCGCGGTGACAACAACGTCTTCACCCAGATCGGATTGCTGGTGCTGGTCGGACTGGCGTGCAAGAACGCGATTCTGATCGTGGAGTTCGCGCGGGATCTGGAACGCCAGGGTCGCGACCCCGTCAGCGCCGCGCTCGAAGCCGCGCGCATCCGGCTGCGTCCAATCCTGATGACTTCGTTCGCGTTCATCGCCGGCGTGGTACCGCTCATCGTCGCCAGTGGTGCCGGCGCGGAGATGCGTCGGGTGATGGGCATCGCGGTGTTCTCGGGAATGCTGGGCGTGACTTTCCTGGGTCTGGTTTTCACGCCGCTGTTCTACACGCTCGTTCGCGGACTCGTCGAGAAGGGAAGAAAGCACCCGGCCGACAAGGCCGTGGCTATTCCCGACAATGTCCAACCAATCCATACGTGGCGCCCGGCGCTGGCGGTGGAGCAAGAGGGTGGTACCCATGCGTAAAGTAGCATTCCTGATTTCTACAGCGGCGCTTGCCTGCGCAGCGCCCGCTTATCGCGCGCCGGAAGTTCCGGTTCCTGCGTCTTACAACGTCAATCGGCCGGCGGGCGTCTCGACGCCGCCAGCCAGTGATGCGCGCGTCTCCGACGAGTCGGCTGGCGCGGTACATATCAGCGAGTCACTCGCGGCAACGCCGTTCTGGACGTCGCTCGGCGACAGTGTACTGACCGCGCTGGTAGGTGAAGCGCAGCGCGCGAATCTCGACGTGCGTGTCGCCGAGTCGAGGCTCAGTGGCGCTCGCGCCAGCCGCCGTCTGAGTCGTCTGGATCGCGTCCCGACGATTACCGGAACCGGCAGTAGCTCGCGGCTTCAGAATTCTCTCGCGCAGACTCCCGGGCTCTCGAGTCAGCTGCCCGCGTACAACCTATATGATGTCGGCTTCGATGCCTCGTGGGAGGTCGATTTCTTCGGGCGCGTGAACCGAAACGTTCAGGCGCAGGGCGCGCTGGTCGAGTCGACGCAACACGGGCTCGAGGATGTCCAGATCAGCGTTGCGTCGGAGGTAGCGCGGACCTACTTCGAGCTGCGCGGTGCGCAGCGCCGGCTGGCGGTCGCCGAGCGGAACGCGACGAATCAGCAAAAGATCGTGCGGCTCACTGAGGATCGACTCGCGGCTGGCAGTGGAACGGCGTTCGATACGGAGCGCGCGAAGTCCGTTCTCTATCTCACCCTCTCGGCGACGCCGTCGCTGGAGGCGGAGATTGCGGCGGATCGGAATCAGCTCGCAGTCCTGCTTGGAAAGTCGCCGGATGCATTGCCGGCGGTACTGCTCGATTCGGCGCCACTGCCGCGGTTGCCGGACACTCTCTACGTCGGATCACCGGAGCAATTGGTTCGCCGGCGGCCCGATGTGTTGCAGGCCGAGCGTTTGTACGCGGCGCGCTCGCTGTTCGTGGGCGCGGCGCGGGCGGAATATCTGCCGCGAGTGACGCTTGGCGCGCGGATGGGCTACACATCGACGAGTGTCGACTCGCTGTTCAAGCGCGGCAACTCGAGGTTGCTGTTCGGCCCGATCGTGAGCTTTCCGCTGTTTGATATCGGAAGAGTGCGCGAGCGTGTAGAGATTGCGACCGCCGGTCAGGAGGAAGCGCAGGCGCAGTACAACGCGACGGTGCTGGGTGCGCTCGCCGAGAGTCAGGCGGCTCTCGTCGCATACGATCGCGCGCACGCCCGCTTAGCCATTCTGGAAAACGCGGTACGGTCGAGTGAAAGAGCGATGGACCTGGCGCAGCAAAGGTTCGAGGCGGGTCTGACGGATTTCCTGCAGGTGCTCGACGCGCAGCGGACCGTGCTCGATGCGGAGAACCAGCTGGCGTTTGGTCGTACGGCGGCAGCGACCGCGCTCGTCGCCGCCTACAAGGCAGTCGGGGGTACCTGGCCAGTGCGATAAGTTCGGTTCTTGCGCGCGGCGGCGATCACCGCAACTCTATAAGGAAGAGATTTAACGCGCTGCCGCGTAGATTTTCGCCGACTGTATGCGGATCAGGCTCCCCGGACTCGTCGTCCCCGCTCTCTCTATTTGCACTGCCGCCTGCGGCGGCGATGCGACCGGAACGTCAGCCCTGGTCACTCTATGCCCGCAGGCTGACTGGGCCGCGATGCAGGTGGAGGAACAACCATGGCACGCGATCCCGGTTACGCGCGCTCAGTATCCTCTCGGCGTGGCGAAGCGGATCGGTCTGGCGAGGATCCGCACAACGCCCGACGTCACGGATTCCCTCCAGATCTATTACGTCACTCCCGAGCAGGCCGCAGCGACGTTTTCCTGCGATCCCCGTCCGCCGGGCGCTTCTCCAGCGAAGCAGCTGCACGGTACCATCCAGGGGGACGGCACGCCGCTTACCGATCCCGCCGAATTCGGATACCCTAGCCGTGCGACGGTCACGCTGGGACTCAAGCAGACATTCGTCGGCGGATCAACCGGAAACGACATCACCCTGGCAGACATCCCAAGTGGAACTCGGGACCTGGTAGCCACGGCGCTGGACGTTCGCCATTCGACGATCATTCGTCGCGGCGTCGACTATCCTGACAACTCGACGATACCCGCGCTCGATTTCAGCTCCAGTGAAGCATTCGGACTGACGGAGAATACGGTGACCATCGCCGGTAACTCGAACAACTACGACTGGCAGGCGGGTACCCGAGTCATCACGCAACGGGGAACTCTCGGCTTGCTGCGCTACAGATTCATGCGTGCCGCCAGCACTACGTCCGCGATCTCTTCGGTGCCGGAAAACCAGTTGTTGGCCGGAGAGTTGAACTCGCTGACGGTTGGGTTTGGCTCGAGCATCACAACGGTCTATTACCGTGTGCCTTCCGACCGCAGCGTCGAGATCGGGCCCGAGGCCAACCGGCCCACACTCACCAGATCGGGAACGCTTCCAGACCTCGCACTTCTCATCGAAGAGATATCGCAGCCCGAGTACGGCTCCCAAATCGTACTCGGGCTTAGTCCGCCGCTCAACGCGACCATTAATCTCAAACCGATCATCACTGCTTCGAAGGAATATTTTGGTGGCACGCCCACCACATGGTCCTTCACGATTCCCGACTTTCAGGGAATTGGCAATTTTCCCTCGTCGTATGGGGATTTGCGGTCGAGCGGCGTGCAGGGAATGGAGGTAACCGATCGCCCGTATCTCGCGTCGCCTCGCGACGGCGCTACCTACCGCTCGGCCTTCCGCTGAAAACGGATTGGGCGCGCGCGTCGACTAGCTATTCTACAGGCATGAATCCAGGCTCCTTTAGAGGCGGACACACCGCTCGATTGCTGCTTTTCGTGATGCTGTTGGGTTGGTGCGGCGCGTTGCTGTTGTTCCGTTTCGCGCGGTCGGGCTCGTTCGCACTCGGGTTCCTGGCCTGGAATCTCTTCCTTGCTGCCGTCCCGGCGGTTGCGGCGTGGTTCTTCGCGCGCGCGATGGGAAGAAATTCGTCGCTGATCGAGCGGATTGCGTGGTTCGTGGTATGGCTCGTTTTCCTTCCCAACGCTCCGTACATCATCACCGACTTCGTTCATCTGACGCCGCGCCCCGGAATGCCTTTCTGGTATGACATCGCGCTCCTGGTATCCTGCGCGGGTACAGGCCTCCTGCTCGGCTACACATCCATCGCCGATGTACAGTTCGTGATCGCGCGAAGATTTTCGCCGCTTGCGGGGTGGATGCTCGTCGTCGCCGCGGTTCTCCTGTCCGGGTTCGGCATCTACCTTGGGCGTTTTCTCCGCTGGAACAGCTGGGACACTCTCACCAGTCCACGCCAGCTGTCCCTTGCGATCACCGAGCGGGTGATGAACCCGTTATCCAACCCGCAGACCTTCGGCGTCACGCTCGTCTACGGCGTCGGACTTTTTCTGGGTTACGTGGCGCTTCGCTTCTGGCAGCCGGCCACGATCAGCGGCAGTGGGCAACCTTGACGTCGCCTGCTGCCAGACAAATGAAATCAACGCGTTTTCGCCCGGGTTAGCGGCCAGCCTGCGCGCTCGCCACAGGATAGGGCTCCTCGAGCGCCGGTGACCCGTTCTCGAGCAGCGACTTCAGATTTGAGATGACTTTCGGCCAGCCACCCGACACTGCGCCGATGAGTTTCGATGGCTCGCGCTCGATGGTGTGGGTGATCGAGAGCTTGACCGCGGACCCGCTTGGCTCCAGCACCATCGTGCACAGTGAGTCGCCCTCGGCTTTCAGCTCCGGCTTGTCCTCATTCCGCCAGCGGATGACCAGCCGTCGCGGTGGCTCGGACTCGACGATTTCACCGGCGTCGCTGATGTGACCATCGGCGTGGACCATCTTCCACGACGACCCGGGTGTCCAGTCGCTCTCGCAGTAAACGCCGAACCAGTACTGCTTCATGAACTCGGAATCGTCGGTAAGGGCCGACCACAGCTTCTGCGGCGTCGTCCGGATGTAGGTCACGTAGACGAAGGTCGATCTAGGCATTGGTCTTCTCCAGTTTGCGTTTGAGGTTCTGCAGCGCCTTGAGGCGCGGTTTTTCGAACTTGGCGATCCAGCGCTCGTAGATCTCCTGCAGGGGCACGGGATTGAGGAAGTGGAGCTTCTCGCGACCGCGGCGAACGGTGGCGACGAGGTTCGCCGCCTCGAGGGTGTCGAGGTGCTGGGTCACGCCCTGGCGTGTCATGTCGAGGTAATCGCACAGCTCGTTGAGCGTGCGCCCGTCGTGCGCGTGGAGGATGTCGAGCAGCTTGCGCCGGCTTGGGTCGGCGAGCGCCTTGAACAGGAGGTCGGGGTCGGGTCGGGCGGGCATATGCAAGTAATCTCTTGCCTAATTATAGGCAAGAGATTACTTGCGTGTCAAGGCTATTTGCGTTACTTCGTCGGATCGTCCTCTGGATGCACGTACGTGAGCTGGAACGGACCGATCGCGTGCACCTGGACCTCGGTCATGCCGCGGGCGCTAGCAAAATGCGCCATGTTCGCCGGCGCGGTGATGAATGCCAGCTCCTTTAGCGGAGTCAACGCACTCGCCAAGTAGTTCTCGCCGAGACCGACCATGAACGTCCCTTTCAGAACTGTCACGTGCTCATCGGTCGGATGTCGGTGGGGCGGGATGATGTAGCCGTTGGGGAACCGCAGCCGCACAGTAAAGATCTCGCCCGCGACGCTCGGGTCGCCCTGCACCACTGCGAACTCCGCACCCTTTGGGAAAATCGCCGGCGCCGGACCCCAATTGATATTGTCGTCACCCTTCAGGTCGTGCTGCCCGGCCGACATGCTCGCGGCGCCGGCTGCCGGGGTCTGTGCGGTGATCTTGCTGCTATCGCCGGCCGAGCAGGCAATCGTCGCCACGATCATGACGACGCTGGCGATCTTCAAGCGTTCCAACAACATTTGGTACCTCCGTAAGGGTTGATCCGGGATATGGTACGCGGTGGGTATCGTCCAGTTATCGTCTGAGCTCGCGACTCCAATTGTGACATGCTGAATCGCCTCTTCCTCTTTGGTCAGGTCCGGCTGACTGGGCCGAAGGAATCGTCGCTGCGGCGCGCGTCGCAGCAGCGACGGTTGGCACTGCTCGCGCTCATCGCCAGCTCGCCGGGCGAGACCATCAGTCGCGACCGTGCGCTCGGACTGCTCTGGCCCGATCGCGACGAGCATACCGCGCGGCACCTGCTCGCCGATTCCATCTACGTGCTGCGACGCACCCTTGGCGAGCACGTCATCACTGCGTCCGGCGAGACGTTGCGGTTGTCCGCGAGCTCGTTGCCGACCGACGTCGTCGAATTCCGCAGGGCCTTCGCCGAAGAACGGTGGAGCGACGCGCTCGATCTCTATCACGGAGATTTTCTAGACGGCTTCTTCGTTCGCAACGCCGCGGACTTCGAGCAGTGGGCGATGGGCGAGCGCGTTCGGCTTCGCACGCTCGCGGTTCGCGCGGCGGTGAGGCTGACGGCGGTTCACCGCCAGACTGGCAACGTCGGCGACGCGATCGCAGCTGCCGAGCGCGCGCATGACCTCGAGCCGGCGGATGAAACGCTGTTTCGCTCGTTGATCGAGCTTCTGGTAGCCGCCGGCAATACGGTGCGCGCCGAAGCGGCGGCCCGTTCGTTCGTCGAGCGCCTTGCGACGGAGGTCGGCATCTCACCATCGGCGGAAACCGCCAGATTGCTGCGCGAGCTCAAGGGAGCTCGCGGCAACGAACCGGTCGTAGTCTTCGCACCGCGCGAGCCCAACCGCGCGCAACAGCGACGCCATGAACTCGACTCGGTCACCGCCGGCATCATCCTTCAGGGCCGGTACCACTGGCAGCAACGGACCCGGTCGTCGCTCGAGCGCGCGATCGGTTACTTCAATCGCGCGATCGAGCGCGACAAGCGCGCCGTCGAAGCCTGGACGGGGCTCGCTGACACCTGGGCGGTGATGAGCGGCCGCGGGTACGCGCCGCGCGACCATGCGATCGATCGCGCCGTCGCCAGCGCCGAGCGGGCGCTCGCGCTCGACGACACGAGATCGTCCGCACATACGTCGATGGGCGGCGTCAACATCATTCGCCAGCGCTGGAACGAGTCGGAAGCCGCGCTCCGCCACGGCATCCAGCTCGATCCGCAAAACGCGGCCGCGCACCACTGGCTTTCGCTGACGCTGCTCACCGGACTCGGCGCGCGAGAAGAAGCAATGCGCGAGCAGGCGATTGCCGCGAGCCTCAATCCGATTTCACCGATCCATTTCAGCGCCCTCGGCTGGCAACGTTACCTGCTCGGTGATTACGGCCTGTCGCGCACGAGCATGGAGCCGGCGGTTGATCTGAGCTCGGATCTCGAGGAAGGAGTGAGCGGGCTCGCGCGCGCGGCCGCCCGGCTGGGTGACGAGGATACGGTGCGTGTGGCGATCAATACCGGTCTCACCAGGCGCAACGATCTGCGCGGCGATCTCCTAGCCGAGCAGGCGTCGGCATTCGCGGTGCTCGGCGACGGGCGCCGGGCCCGCGAGCTGGCGCGGAAGGCGAGTCGCTACGCGGCGATGCCGCTCAACCTCGCACTGGCGTGGGCGAGCGTCGGCGACGCCAACCGCGCGTTCGATCAATTGGGGCGTGAATCGTTTCAGGTCTACTGGGCGCCGCACGCGATCTGGTGGGATCCGCGTTTCGATGCGATTCGCGACGACGCGCGATTCGCGCGCGTGGAGCAGCGGGCATTGCGGGCCTGGGCGCCCGAGTGGAAGTGATCGCCTAACAGTCAGTCAGGAAAGCAGACGTATTCGGGTTGGTCTCCGCTCCTGCGCAGCAGTAATAGCATCGCCTTTATCCATGCCTCGCGGCGCGTGACCCGATCGGGGAGAGACTGCAACGCTACGCGAAAGTGCTCGATAGCTTTGAGCCGCGCCGGTTCGGCCAGCGGCTTGAAGGGCGCCGGGTTGCCGACCTCTTCATTCTCCCAATGTGCGAGATCGTAAATGGTCTTGTACGCGGAGCCGACGTGGTAGTGAATGAGCGGATTGTTGTCGCCTTTGGCGAGCGCCGCCTCACCATGCTGGATCACCTTTTTGTATTCGTCCCCGCAAGACTTGTCCTCGGGCCACTGCATGCCAAGCAAGGTGACGAACGCGATTCGACCGGCACGACTGGTGGAGTCGATGCGGTACGCTTCCCATAGCCAGGGATGCCCATAGTATTGGCCGCCGTCGGAGCTCTTTTCGAGAGTGATCCCGAGCGACGGAAGCGCGTTTCCTATGACGTGCCCGGAGTCCGCGCTTGGCAGTCCGTAGGTCGCGGCGAGGGCAATGTCACCGGCGAGAAGTGCGGCCGCACGCCTCGGTGGCAGCAGCGAAGGCGCAGCCTGGTGAATGGCGGTTAACGCGCGGATCAGTGCAGCGTCGATTTGTGGGGGCTTAGCTTCCCTCGGCCCGTCTTCGTTTCGACCGCGGAGATAGCCGACCACGGTTGTGAGATCGCTGGCGACGGCGGGCAGCTGCGCCCAGGAGCAATAGATCGCTGAGACGTCGGCTTGGGCGAGTTATCGATCTGCTGATCGGTCTTCGCGCAGGCTACCAGGGCAAGGACCGCGATCATTGCGGCAGTACGGGGCATACCATTAGACGATTGCCACCCCACCTATGTCGCTGATCGGTCGCGCCGTTGCCAGTGTTCTTGACCGTCCCGCGCACTGTTGGCACATTCGCGCTGGACAGTCTCACATTGAGAAAATGACTACCGAAACGACATCAAAGCCAAAACCGTTCGTGCTGCACGCCGATGAAGGCGAATGGATCGACGCATTTGGGAATCGCAGTTTGTTCAAGGTCACGGGCGCCACGAGCGGTGGCTCGCTGACGCTGTTGCTGGCGACGGTGCCGGTGGGTGGAGGAACGCCGTCTCACATCCACAACGTGGACGACGAGATGTTCATCATCGCCGAAGGCCGCTATCGCTTCGTGATGGACGGTGTCGAGAGCGAGGTTGGCCCGGGCGCGGTGGTGTACCTGCCGCGCGACTGCGTGCATTCGTTCCAGAACATCGGTGACACGCCGGCGAAGCACTGGGCGCTTCTGACTCCGAGCGGATTCGAGACGTTCTACGCACGGTGCGCGAAGGTCTTTGCCACGCCAGGACCGCCGGACCTCGCACGGATCGCGGCGATCACCCGCGATCACGGCTACCAAATTTTCGCGCCGGGCAAGTAGATGAGAGCTGCGCGTGTAGCACGCCGGTGCTCAGTGATATTGTTGCTGGCCGGTGCCGTGGCAGCGCGACCGGTCGCGGCTCTCGCTCAGGCGTCTACCCGCCAGCCGGCCGCGCCGGTGACGACGACGCTCCTCGTTCCCGATCGCGTTTGGGACGGTGTGTCGGATGCGCCGCACTCCGGCTGGGCGGTAGTCGTCACCGGCAATCGCGTTGTCGCCGCCGGGCCGCGCGCTCAGATCACCGTACCAGGCGGCGCGACGACGATCAATCTGCCCGGCACTACGCTGATGCCAGGGCTGATCGACGCCCACTCGCACGTGCTGCTGCATCCCTACAACGAGACATCGTGGAACGATCAGGTGCTCCACGAAGCGCTGGCGCTCCGCACCGCGCGCGCGGTGAATCACCTGCGGGCGACGTTGATGGCGGGCTTCACCACTCTGCGCGACCTTGGCACTGAAGGCGCCGGATACGCAGACGTCGGACTCAAGCAGGCCGTGAATCAGGGAATCATTCCCGGTCCAAGGATGTACGTGGCGACGCGCGCCATTGTTGCGACGGGGGCTTACGGTCCTGCCGGATTCACTCCCGAGTACCAGAGCGACATTCCGCAGGGCGGGCAGGAAGCGAGCGGGCTCGAGCAGGTCGCGCAGGTCGTGCGCGATCAGATCAAGCACGGCGCCGACTGGGTGAAAATTTACGCCGACTACCGCTGGGGACCGAACGGCGAGAACGAGCCGACCTTCACCGTCGACGAGCTCAAGGAAGCGGTCGACATCGCCAACAGCTCGGGCCGGCCGGTGACAGTGCACGCGACTACAGCTGAAGGCATGCGCCGCGCGATCATCGCCGGGGTCACTACCATAGAACATGGCGACAATGGCACGCCGCCGGTTTTCAAGATGATGGCCGACCGCGGTATCTGCTTTATTCCCACGCTTGCCGCCGGTGATGCGATCCTGCAGTACCGGGGCTGGAAGAAGGGCGTCGATCCCGATCCGCCGGCGATCGTCGAGAAGAAGAAGAGCTTCAAGGCCGCGCTCGACGCGCACGTCACGATCTGCAACGGCAGCGATGTCGGCGTGTTCACCCACGGCGACAACGCGCGGGAAGTCGAGATGCTGGTCGAGTACGGAATGACTCCCGTCGCCGCGCTTCGGTCAGCGACCTCGATCGATGCGAAAATGCTGGGAATGGGTGACAGACTAGGCCAGGTGAAGGATGGCTATCTCGCCGACCTCATCGCCGTGCGGGGCGACCCGACCCGGGACATTTCCGCCATCCGCCAGGTGCAGCTGGTGATGAAGGACGGGACGATTTACAAGCAGTGAGTCCCTGCCACCCGTACGCGACCGGGATGGCCCGCAGCCAAGCACCGGTTCGGCCGTGAGCCGCCTGCCGGTAGTTTTTATTTTGCAGTTGAACCCATGTCCCTAGCATCGCACTGAAACTATAAACTTAGTTATACCGTACTGAGGGCAATCTTACCCGCCCGCATGCCCTCAGATACCATCGAATCGCCCGTAACGACCGCCCGGTTCGCCGGAGCACTCTGGCTGATCGTCATCATCGCCAGCCTCATCGACGTCCTGGCCGTCCCGGCGATCAATACTACCGGCACACCCGCTCAGACCGCCGCCAGCGTCCTCGCCTCCGAGGGGCCGATCCGCCTCGGCTTCGCCCTCAATGTCCTGGTCAGCGTCTGCTACCTCGGCGTTACGGCACTGCTCTACGATCTCCTCCGACCGGTCGGCCGCGGCCTGGCGCTGTTCGGCGCATTCGCCGGGGTTGGCGGCATTATCGTCGGCGCAGCGAGCGCTGTCGACGAGCTGGCCGCGCTCGGACTCCTCAGAGATGCGGGCACCGCCGCGCCCGACACCGCCAACCAGCTCCAGACCATCGCGCAATTGGCGTTTCGGGCCGGACCAGAGTTCGCCGTCAGCATGGTCTTCTTCGGCTTCCAGATCGTCTCGGTCGGTTATCTGATCTTTCGCTCGACTTTCCTGCCGCGGATCATCGGCGCCGTTCTCGTGCTCGGCGGAGCCAGCTACATCGCCATCTCCCTCGCCAAGTTCGTCGCCCCGACGCTCGGCACGCGAATGGGTCCGCTCGTCATCCCGATCGCGATCATTGGTGAAGGCGCGCTGACACTCTGGCTGCTGTTCAAGGGCGTCGACGGCGAAAAATGGCGGCTGCACCCGAGGCGGACCGCGCCCGACCTCGGAGTGGCGAGATGACTCACACCATCGACGCCACGCAGCGCCGCTGGGCAATCGCGATCGGAGCAGCGTACCTGATCGCGCTCGTGCTCGGCAATATCGCCGAGTTTTATATCCCCGATCGGCTGATCGTTTACGACAATGCCGTGCAGACCGCGCGCAACATCATGGCGCACGAGCATCTCTTTCGGCTCGGGGTCGCGACGAATTTTCTCGTGTTTGCCGCCGACGTCGTCCTCGTCGTCGGACTATACATGGTATTGGAGCCCGTCAATCGCGGGCTCGCATTGCTGGGTGCGTTTTTCAGGTTGATCGAGACCACAGCGCTGTTCATGGTAACCCTCGCCGACTTCGTCGTGCTTCGCATCCTGAGCGGCGCGGAATACCTCAAAGCGCTCGACACCGCGACGCTGGCGGCTCTGGCGCGCCTCGCCATCGCCGGTCACGGCAGCGCCTACACCCTCGGCCTGATGATCTTCGGGTTTGGCTCGACGATCTTCTGTTATCTCTGGCTCAAATCGGGATACGTGCCGAAGGCGCTGGCGATGCTCGGCGTCTTCGCGTCGGCGTGGATCGGAGTGTGTGTGTTCACTATCATGGTCGCGCCCGAGGCCGCAAAGATTCTCCCGCTTCCGGTCTGGGCAGCGCCAATATTTCTGTTCGAGCTGACGATGGGACTCTGGCTGGTGATCAAGCGCCTGCCGCAATCGCCTTCGACACGGGAGCGGGCGCTGTAAGTTTGGTCGAATGGAAGCGACCGCTGGACCCGTCATCAAAGTTTCATCGATCCGTAAGACCTACGGCAAAACCGTAGCCGTCGAAGACGTCTCCTTCGACGTCTACGATGGCGAGATCTTCGGGCTCATCGGACCGAATGGCGCCGGCAAGACCACGACGATGGAATGCGTCGAGGGAATCCGCCGGCCCAACTCCGGCTCGATCACCGTGCTCGGTCTGGATCCGGTTCGCGACGTGTACGCACTCCAGGAGCGGATCGGTGTGCAGCTGCAGCAGGCGCAGCTACAGAAGCGCATCAAAGTCTGGGAAGCCGCGCGCCTTTGGACATCGCTCTATCGAAAGCCGACATCGGTTGGCGACGAGCTGCTCGAGCAGCTCGGGCTCGCCGACAAGCGCAACGCGTGGTTCATGACGCTGTCGGGCGGCCAGAAGCAGCGGCTGTTCATCGCGCTCGCGCTGATCAACGATCCGGAAGTCGTTTTCCTCGACGAGCTCACCACCGGGCTGGATCCGCAGGCGCGTCGCAAGATCTGGGATCTCGTGCGCGGCATCCGCGAGCGCGGCAAAACGGTTTTCCTGACAACGCATCTGATGGAGGAGGCCGAGCGTTTGTGCGATCGCGTGGCGATCATCGATCGCGGCCGGATTATCGATATCGATCAGCCGCAGCGGCTCGTCGACAAATACTGTCCGGAGCGGAGCGTCATTCTGGCGACGCAGGACCACCACGCGGCGGAGAATTTGGCGCGCGTTGTCGGTGTCGAGTCGGTGACGGCGCACGATTCACGGCTGACCGTCCGCGGCGCCGGTGAGAAGCTCGTCACCGACGTCATCCGCTGCCTGTCGGAGAATCACATCACTGTCACCGACTTCAAGACGGAGACGCCGAATCTCGAGGACGTGTTCCTCAAGATCACGGGGCACTCGCTCAGAGATTGATCGGCGGCAAAGATCGACTGACAAAGAAGACTACCGGCGGGAGGCCGTGGGCGAGCCGGCTAACGGCCGGGGGCTCGTTTCCTATAGGCCAAGGAAGACTACCAGCTAATAGCCCATGCTCGGCGCCGCCAGCTGCTCCGCCCAGCTATTAGCTGGTAGTCTTCAGTGATAGAAGATTCAGCCCGCGGCCTCGAGCCGGCCCGCCCCCCGCCTCCCCGCCTCCCGCCGGTAGTCTTCTTTTCCAGCCCTCAACTCACGAGCGGTCTACCGAACCTCGATGGGCGCCGTCCACCGGAACGATCCCCATTCCATGTTGACCGCTCCGCGGCGCACGTCGCGCCCGGCGATCGATATCGTGAATTGATCGACAGGCGTCGCAAGGGTGGTGGACTGCATGCGTCCCGTTCCGACATCGCGCGAGCGATCGTACTGGGTCCCCCACTGTCCCGACTGTCCATTCACGATCAGATCGGCGCCATTCTGGTGCGGCACCGTCCACAGCGTGTAGGTGCCGGGCGCGAGCCGGATCCCCGCAAGGGTGATTGGCACCGAAGTGGTGAATTGCGTCGCGGCGTTGGCGCCGGTTCGCCACACTCGGTCATATGGTATGACGTTGCCGAGCAGTTGTCGCCCGCGCGCGAGTGGCCGGCTATAGTCGACAGTGAAGCTCGCTTTGCCGATCGTCGCGCGCACGGTGTCGCGCGGACTGAGCTGCTTGACTCCGCCTTTCGCTTTCTCTTCCGCCTCCCACCTGTCGGCGGTGCTCCTGATGTCGGGGACCGAATCGAGGCGGGCGACATCCACCAGATAGGTCGTCCGTGCTCCGGAATAGCTGAGCATGTTGCCGGCCGAATCGAAGCTCGCTTCACCAGTGCCGGAGAGCCAGTCGTGCTGGATTTCGGCGCGATTGGCCGCGGCAAAGCGCACGACTCCATGGTGCAGCGGGAATCGGTCGAACTCTCGATCGAGATAGAATTGCCGCAGCTGGAGGGTGTCGCCGACGGCGCGTTTCTCGGCGATCGCTCTCGCGAGCGCGGCGTCGAAGTAGAGCTCGTAGAGACTGTACATCTGCGGAACGTGCGCCATCGCGATGGCGCCGTTGGTGGCGAAGTCGTGCCGGAGCTTGCCGGCGTCGTCAGTCTGTAGGATGTGCACCGAATCCGCGGTCACATCGGCGGTGACGTGCCGATCGCGCTGATTCTCCGGCTCGCTCGGCGCATGGATGTCCATCACGAGACGACGGATCGTGCTGCCGGGCCCGAGCTCGATCTCGGTGTGCCGGCGACGCACCCGCGGAAAGCGATCGACGCCGTCGATGACGACCTTGTTGCCGCTACGACTTATGCTCTCCACCGAGATCGTATCGCGACCGAGTCGCGCGAGGAAACCGTATCGCCGTTCCGGCTCGGAATTCCGGCAACCGATCAGGGCAAGTGCAGCGAATACGCACGACACACGCAAACGCACTCGGTGATTCCGGTGGAGAAGTGACATGGCGCACCGCGGAAGTTGGCGACACGTGAATGATGGATCGCAACAATATTCGGATACTACCGTGACGCCAGCCGCGAGTTTCTCGAGGCCGCGGATTTTACACAGCGATGACATTGGCGCCCAGGAACTGGGACCGACCCCGCGCCCCAAGGAGAGCCCGAAAGGCGCGAGTTCTCTATTGCGTTTTGAGGGTTTTTCCTTATGCTCGTCCTTCGGGCCGCTCGGGTCATTGGAGGACTGTCGACATGCAACTTAGCGCTGCCGCTGCCGCGGCTATTCTGCTCGCACTACCTGCGTGCGGTGGTTCCGGTAGCACCGCACCGCCCGCGACGCTTTCGATCAGTGTCGCCAGCACCACCATAGTCTCTGGAACAACGCAGCAGGCTAGCGCGGTGCTCAGCGATGGAACGACGCCGAGTGGAGTGACCTGGTCGACGACGAACTCGATGATCGCCGCGGTCAGCACCAGCGGTCTTATCACGGCGACAAAGAAAGGCGTCGCTACCATCACTGCTACGGCAGGTACGCGCTCGTCGCAAATCCAGGTGTCGGTTGTGCCCGGTCCGGCAAACGCCGTCGTCATTTATTCGGGTGACGGACAGATCGGAGCGAGGGGATCTCAGCTGCCCGCGCCGTTGTGTACCAACGTCCTCGACGCAGCCGGCAATCTCATTGTCGGCGCGACCGTGACTTACACCGTCACTACGGGTGCTAGCGCGCTCGCATCGCCGACAGCACCGCAGACGGATCCCTCGGGGATCGCGACTTCCGGACTGTGGACGCTGGGATCATCTGCAGGCCAGCAGACTGTAACAGCGACCGTCGGTTCGGCGACCGTCGTGTTCAAGGCAACAGCCCAGTAGGCATTCGGCTTCCGTGGGTCGAGTGAGAAACAGAATTCCCGCGCGCGCGACCACGCGCGCCAGGGCTGCGATTTTCGTCGTCGGAGCGGCCCTCAGCGCGGGATGTCATGACGAGCCGACGGGCATCAAGCCGGAGTTTCACGACTCCATCGTCATTGAATGGGATCAGGCTGCTCTGGCCGCCGTTCGCGCGACCCACCCCGGGCCCCCGATGGCAGCGCGCGCGCTGGCCGTAGTACATACGGCCATCTATGACGCGTGGACCGCATACGACGCGAATGCAGTCGCGACCCTGGCCAACGGCGTCGCGCGTCGTCCCGCCAACGAGCGAAGCGAGGCAAACAAGGAACGTGCGGTGAGCTTCGCCGCATATCGGGCTCTCGTGGATCTTTTCCCGACTGAACAATCATCATTCGATGCGGCGATGCAGCGGCACCAGTTCGACCCTGCAGATCTTTCCACCGACGCGTCGACGCCCGCGGGAGTTGGAAACGTTGCCGCGGCCGCTGTGATCGCGTTTCGACATCACGATGGTGCCAACCAGCTCGGTGATCTCGCGCCAGGACAGTATGCGGACTATACCGGGTACCAGGCCGTGAACACGCCGTCGACGGTGGCTGATCCTAATCACTGGCAACCGCTGCTGACGACCGACGCGCAGGGCATAACGACGACTCAGAAATTCGTCGCTCCCCAATGGGGGCTCGTCACTCCCTTCGCGCTCACCTCGGGCGCGCAATTTCGCCCCGCTGCCGTTCCAAATCCGTACCCAACCGCTGGGTACACCGACCAGGCGCAGGAGATTATCGATCTCAGCGCCAACCTGTCGGACTTACAGAAAACGCTGGTGGAGTACTGGGCTGACGGACCGAGCTCGGAGCTGCCGCCGGGCCACTGGGCGTTGTTTGGGGAGTGGGTGTCGCACCGCGACGAGCACACCATCGACGATGACGCGAAGATGTTTTTCGCGCTTTCGAATGCGATGCTCGACGCCAGTATCGCCGTCTGGGACTGCAAGCGCGCCTTCGATTATGTGCGCCCTATAACAGCGATCCGTTTTTTGATGGCGGGGCGGCAGATCCGCGCCTGGGGTGGGCCCTTCAAGGGCACCCAAACCATTCCGGGTGAGCAGTGGCAGGCGTACCAACTCGGCGCACAGCCTACACCGGCATTTCCCGAGTTCAGCTCTGGACACAGTGCATTCAGCGCGGCCGGCGCCGAGATCCTGCGTTCATTTACCGGCAGCGATGTATTCGGCGACTCCGTCGTCATCAAGGCCGGCACCTCGCGGGTCGAGCCGACCCTGGTGCCGGCCGCGGATATCACGATCAAGTGGGCCACTTTCAGCGAGGCCGCGGATCAGGCCGGAATGTCTCGCCGCTACGGCGGAATTCACTTCCGGGAAGGAGACCTGCAATCACGCGCAATGGGCCGCCTCATCGGCGCGCAGGTGTGGGTAAAAGCCCAGAAGCTTTTTTCTGGCGTGACCGCATCGCCCTGAGCGGGGCAATTCAAGCAAAAGCCGCACACTAAGCGGCAAAGTCACAGCGAAGAGGGAAGCAACCGCGTATTCTGCAAAGGAGCGCATTGTTTGCGTATGTGCTCCCCAACTATTCACCGATCATGAGGTTTGCGTTGCTGACCAGAATACGCCCCACGACTTTAGGACTCCTTGCTGTCATTCCGGCGATCGCCTGCTCCTCCGGCGAGCCGCAGACCGCATACGCCGATTCCCTCCCGGCAAAATCCGCCGCGCCGGTCGAGAGCTCCGTTGTCACGGCTTCGGCCATTCGTCTGGGTCTATCTCCGACAGGAAATACCGTGCGCTATCGCGTTCGCGAGCAGCTCATGCACCACGATTTGCCGAACGATGCAGTCGGCGAGACAAAAACTCTCACTGGATCTCTCGAGATCGACTCGACTGGAAAGGTGATCCCGCAATCGTCGAAATTCACTGCCGACGCCTCCACTTTCGTCAGCGATCAGAGCCGGCGCGACGGCTACGTTCGCAAGCGCCTGCTCGACTCCGATCAGTACCCCGACATTGTGTTTGTTCCGACCGAGATCCGCGGCGTGAAGCTGCCGCTGCCCACAACGGGAACGGTGCCGTTCGACATGACCGCGAACCTCACCGTGCGTGGAGTGACTCGACCCACCGACTGGAGGGGCACCGCGAAGTTCGAGAATGGCAGAGTGACGGGCTCGGCCGCGACTGCATTCACTTTCAGCGACATCCAGCTCGACCAGCCCAGAGTGCCCGTGCTACTCAGCGTCGCGGACACCATTCGGCTGGAGATGGACTTCGATCTGGTTCGCAAGTAAGGGGCGGAGAACTCCTACCACGTGAGTTGCTGATTGCTGACTGACAGTGAACTCGGGCAACAAGCTCTCGCAGTTGTCTCGATCAGGAGTCGGCCAAACCCTGATCCTGAGTCCATTGAGTAATTACTGCCACGCCTATCGCCCCAATGCACATCAATCCGGCGATTCCTCTCATCCAGTGGGCGATCTGAGTGTCGTGCTGCAGCAATCGCCAGTGCGAGAGAAGGTTGAACCAGTCGTGGCCGTCGCTTTCCTGCCCCGTTGAGCCATCGAGCAGCATGAGCTGGCCGGCGCGGGAGTCGGCGCAGTAGATCGCGACGCTAAGGAGGTTGATTCCCGACCACCACACGCAAACCATCGCTGCGAAGACGTCGCGGCGTCGGCCGTCTGCCGTCTTCTTCAGGAAATAGAGCACGAAAATCAGCGGAAACGCGACCTGCGTCAGTGAACCACCCAGTATGACCATCGTGCGGCCAAGGATCGGGATTCCGAACGGCATGAACAGCATGTGGCCGAACTCATGGATTGCCAGATCGATATCGCTCACGAGAGGCACCACGCCGAGTGGGTCGCGAAACGCGCTGACGGCAAGCCAGGAGAGCAGAGCGATCAGCGCGAAGCGAAGGTAGCGCTGGTTCGACGGAGTAGTGGCGGTGCCTATAGTAGGCGTTGTTGCTGACACCGGACGAGCTCTTGGTGGGATCAAACTGAAGACGCACTCTGGCGCGGGATTGCAACGGCCTCGATCCACTGTACTATCATCAGCCATGAGCAGCCCGCTTCGCGGACTTGGACAACTGACCTGGGCAGAGATCAAGATCTTCATTCGTGAGCCGCTCGGCGCGATCGGGTCGATCGTGATTCCGGTGGTGCTGTTCGTGATGCTCGGCAAGGCGACGGCGGGGCGGCCGGCGCCGGCAACGCCGAAGCTGAGCGATCTACTGAGCCCCGGTGGAATCGCGACACTGGTGTCGCTGCTCGTGATCATCAGCGCGGTGTTGTCGCTGGTGGCGATCATCTCAATCTACCGCGAGGGTGGCATCCTCAAGCGCCTGCGGGCGACACCGTTGCGGCCGTGGACAATTCTCTCCGCGCACGTCGTGGTGAAGCTGCTGCTCACCGCGCTGACGATGGGGCTCATGGTTGTCGCCGGAAAGCGGTACTTCTCGATCGGGCCGGATGTGCCGTTGTTCAGATTCACTATCGCTCTCCTGATCAGCACCCTGAGCATCCTGTCGGTTGGATTCATCGTTGCGAGCATCGTTCCGACCGCGCGCTTCGCGCAGCCAATCGGCGCGGTGATTTTTTATCCGATGGTCGGACTTTCAGGCCTGTTCGTCCCGATCGACGCGCTGCCACCGACTTGGCAAACGGTGGCGCGCTCACTGCCGCTTACCCGTGCGGCATCGCTGCTGCAGGGGATGTGGATCGGAGATCCCTGGTCGGCGCACACGTCGGACATCGCGCTGCTCGCCGGGGTGTTCGTGGTCTGCGTTGCGCTGACGTCTCGGGTCTTCAGGTGGGAGTAGGGTATTCTCGGCGTGGTGGCCGGCCAGGCCACGTGAGGGCCCTACCCACCTACTGAAAAACCAGTTGACACCCTCCCGCCCCGATGCTAAGCTACGGAAAGTTCAGTAGATAAAGCCGGAGCAAAGTTGACCGATCTCTACTTTCCCCCTCGCGAGCTGTCCGTAATGAGTGTCCTGTGGCGCCTCGGTTCGGGTACGGTATCCGAGGTCCGGGACGCACTGGACGAGGACCTCGCCTACACCTCGGTGCTGTCGGCGCTCCAGATCCTCGAGGAAAAAGGCGTCGTCCGGCATGAAGCCAAGGGTCGCGCTTATCGCTACTTCCCCACCATCGAAGCCGAGCGCGCGGGCGGCACCGCATTGGCGCGGGTGCGCGACGCGATCTTTCATGGATCCGCCGAGCGGATGTTCGCGCAGATGGTGTCCGACAAGAAGTTGAGCCGTAAGGAGCTACAGCGCATGCGCGAGCTGATCGCCGAGCGACTCGGAGAGCGGCGGTGATCGGCTGGCTTGTTTACGCCGTGCAGGTCGGGCTCTGCGTCGCCGTCCTGGCGTGGGCGACAGAATCGGTAGCGCGATTGCTTCGACTGCCGACCCGGTTCATCTGGCTCGGCGCGGTGATCTTTTCCACAACACTCGTAGCACGGGCGGCGATCGTCTCGCCGGAACCACCGGCATCCGCGCAGCGTCTCAGCTTGCCGTCACTCGATATTCTGCAGACAAGCGTTCTCACCGCGCAGCACCGAGTGCCGACGGTTCCTACCGAGTACATCGCCGTCCTCTGGGTGCTCGCGACTTTGCTCGTCGGATTGTCATTCGCAGCGACCGGTTGGAGGCTGCGCCGCGCCAGTCGCAGTTGGCCGACGGCCGATCTCCACGGACAGCGCGTTCGGGTCGCGCCGTCTACGGGACCCCTCGTGCTTGGACTGCTTCGACCGGAAATCGTCGTGCCGCGCTGGGTGCTCACTCGACCACCGGCAGAGCAGAGCGTGATTCTCACGCACGAGATCGAGCATCTAAACGCAGGTGATCAGAACCTGCTCGCTGCGGGATGCGTGGCTGCCGCGCTCATGCCGTGGAACCCCGCCTACTGGATTATGGTAGCGCGGCTTCGGCTCGCGATCGAGATCGATTGCGACTCACGGGTACTCCGCGCAGGAGTCTCGCCTCGCTCTTACGGATCACTGCTCGTCGACGTAGCCGAAAGCTCATCGCCCTTTGTGTTGGGGACGATGGGCCTCGCCGCTCGTTCATCCCACCTTCGCTCGAGGATTCTCGCTATGCAGTCCCGCCGCTTCAGTCACCCATTTCTTCGCGGCACTGCCGCCGCGCTCGTCGGATTGGTCAGCCTCCTCGCCGCGTGCGAGAGCCGGATGCCAACCGCGGCTGATATCGCCCGAATGGATGCTGCTTCAGTTGAGCGCGCCGTACCAACGATTGGACTCCCACAGGATTCGTCGGTCAGCTGGGTACTGGACGGGACTGCGTCGACCGCTGCCGCGGCGAAGCAAATTCCGGCCGAACGGATAGCGTCGGTTCAAATCTCAAAGGAGAAGGGCCACTCACAGATCCGGATCGTCACGAACGAAGGTCAGCGCCTTGGAGCCGACACAGTGCAAGTGACTCGCGTCGTCACGCCTTCAGCGAGCCCTGTCGTGCGCACAGGAGTGAATATCGCGCCGCCTTCAGCCACGGCGCAGCCACTGGTAATCGTCGACGGCTTCCCGTCGACTACGTCAGCGCTCGCCAAGTTGTCGGCGGACCGGATTGCATCGATCGAGGTCGTCAAAGGCGAGAGTGCGCGTGCTCAGTATGGAGAGAGCGGAAGGAACGGCGTCATCCTGGTGACGACAAAGAGCCATTAGCGCGCTGGTGTGCGTGGCAGATAATATTTTGCCATGCGCACGGTTACGTTTGCGCTCGCCACATATCTTCAACCATGGCTACGGTCGGACTCATTGGCGGACTCGGTCCCGAATCCACCATCGACTACTACCGCCGCATCCTCGCCGGCTGGGAGAAGATCGCGCCGGGCTCATCGCCATCGGTCATCATCGACAGTCTCGACGTCCAACGTGGCTTGCGATTGGTGGGCAACGATCGCCCTGCGCTCATCGAGTACTTGCTCGAATCTGTACAGCGCCTCACCAGAGCGGGCGTCGATTTCATCGCCATGGCCGCGAATACGCCGCACGTTGTGTTCGAGCAGCTTGCCGCACGATCTGCGGTGCCGATGCTGAGCATCGTCGAGGTATGCGCCAACGAAGCGGAGCGACGCGGACTGCGACGCCTGGCGCTCCTTGGCACCCGCTTCACGATGGAGGGCCAGCTCTATCCCGGCACTTTCGGTAAGCGCGATATGACGGTTGTCGTCCCATCGGAGGCAGAGCAGAAGTGGGTGCACGAGAAATACATCGGCGAGCTGCTCAAGGGCGACTTCCGTGACGACACCCGCACGAGATTCATCGCACTCGTCACCCGCCTCCGCGATGAGGACGATGTCGAGGCAATCATCTTAGGCGGCACCGAGCTGCCATTGCTGCTCAAGTCGGACACGATTGCCGATCTGCCCGTGCTGGACACCACCGAGCTGCACGTCGCGGCGATCGTAGATCGCCTTCACCATCTGGAGGCATCGTCATGACCTATCTACGACTGGCCACGGCTGTCATCACCGCGCTGTTCCTCTCCCCGCCGGCAGCGAAGCCCGTGCACCACTACGTTTTCTTCGGCCAGGACCGCGAGAGCCTGACCAGGGACTCGCTGTTTCTGAACACTCCTGCCCTCGAAGGAGCGCAGATCGCGTACAGCTGGCGCCGGCTGGAGCCCGGCAAGGGCGAGTACGATTTCAGCTCCATCCGCGAAGATCTCGCGTTCCTCACAGCGCACCACAAGAAGCTCTTCGTCCAGCTACAGGACGTAAGCTTCCTCCCCACCAACATCTTCGTCCCCAGATATCTCACGATCGATCCGCGCTACCACGGCGGCGCGGCGAAGCAGTACCGCATCGATCACGGTGACGAGCAGCATGCCGTGCACGAAGGATGGATGGCGCGGCGCTGGGATCCCGCAGTGCAGGAACGACTGCACGCGTTGTTTCGCGCGCTCGGCGAAGAATTCGACGGTCGAATCGAGGGCATCAACCTCGCCGAGACTTCCGCGGTGTTCGGTGAGACCGGCGCGCTCTTCCCCGCCGGCTTTTCGTTCGAGACTTACCGCGATGGGATCATCGCCAACATGAAAGCGCTGAAGCAGGCCTTTCCAAAATCGGTGGCGATGCAGTACGCCAACTTCATGCCCGGTGAGTGGCGACCGGACGAAGACAAAGGCTACCTGCGCGCGGTGTACGACGCGGCGAGAAATTCAAACGTTGGTGTCGGCGGACCAGATCTTCTTCCATTCCGGCCCGGCCAGCTCAAAGGACCGTATCCGCTGATCGCGGAGGTCGCTGGATCGGTCCCCACCGGAATTGCAGTCCAGGATGGCAATTACGCAGAAGTCGATCGGAATACCGGAAGGCGCCCCTCGATCGAAGACCTTATTGCATTCGCGACCGGCAACCTCAAGGTCGATTACATCTTCTGGTGCAGAGAGGAGCCGTACTATTCGACAGAGGTGATCCCGTACCTCAGGCGCGCGCGCTAACCATCAGCTTTTCGCAGTCTTCGCGTACTCATCCCACAGAACCGCCATCGCCCTCATACCGAGCCGGAAATTCTCGTCGCTCATCCACTCGTCGGGCGCGTGCGCGTTCTCGCCCGGTAATCCGAAACCAACCAGCAGCACCGGCGCGCCGAGGATGCGCTCGAAATCTCCGACGACGGGAATCGAGCCACCTTCGCCGGTGATCACCGGCTCCTTCGCGAATGCGGCCTTGAGCGCGCGCCGCGCCGCATCGTAAATCGCGCCATTCAGCTCGGCGCGCCACGGTCGGCCGCCGTGGAGCGCGCGCACATCCACCTTCACTCCTTTCGGCGCGACCTTGGCGACGTGCGCCTTGAGCAGCTTCTCGATGTCGGCTGGGTCCTGATCGGGAACGAGACGGCAGCTCACCTTCGCCATCGCCTTCGCCGGCAGCACAGTCTTCGCGCCTTCGCCGGTGTAGCCGCTCAATAGACCGTTGACCTCGCACGTCGGACGGATCCACAGTTTCTCGAGTGTCGTGAATCCTTCCTCGCCGCCCAGCGCATCGACGCCCGTTTCCTTCATGAAGCCAGCGTTCTCGAAAGGCAGCCCGCGCATCTGCTCCCGAATCTTCGGATCCCACTCGCGAACCTTGTCGTAGAACCCGGGAATGGCGATGTGCCCCTTTGCGTCGTGGAACGTCGCAAGGATCCGCGCCAGTGCCATGGCCGGATTGACGACCGCGCCGCCGTAGCTGCCGGAGTGCAAGTCACCCTGCGGTCCCTGGACGTTGATCTCGAAATACGCTAGCCCGCGCAGAGACGACAGAATCGACGGCAAGCCCGGCGCGAACATCGCCGAATCGGAGATGACGACCGCGTCCGCCTTGAGGAGCTGCTTCTGCTCCTCGACGAACTGGGCGAGATGCTCGCTGCCGATCTCTTCTTCCCCTTCGGCGATCACCACGATGTTGACTGGCAGCTTCTTGCGGGTCGCAAGCTGCGCCTCGAGCGCCTTGATGTGGAGAAAGAGCTGGCCTTTGTCATCGACCGATCCGCGCGCGAAGATCTTGCCGTCGCGCACCGTTGGCTCGAACGCGGGCGAAGTCCAGAGGTCGAGCGGCTCCGGCGGCTGCACATCGTAATGTCCGTAAATCAGAACCGTCGGCGCGCCGGCCGCTTTGCGCCACTCACCGACCACGACGGGATGCCCTTTCGTCGGATAAATCTTCGCGGGCACGCCAATCTTGTCGAGCGAGCTCTTCACCCATTCCGCCGCACGTTTGGTGTCGGCGTTGTGATCGGACTTGGCGCTGACGCTCGGGATGCGCAGGAACTCGTACAGCTCCTGATGGATGCGCTCGTTATTGTCGGAGAAGAATTTCTCCAGGTCGGCCGGAATCGCGCCGGCCGCGGCTTTGGGTTCGACGGCGGTATTGGTCATGGTCTTCGACTCGTTTGCGTTCTCTTCATCCTCGAACAGATGTGCCCAGCACGGCGGATCACCCATGCTTCGCGCTCCCCATCAGCTGCATCGTTGCCATTCCCGCGAATGTCGCGCCCAGACATAGCGCTACACTCAGAATAACATAAGTCGCGGCGCGGCCGTACTCGCCGCCCTCGATTAGACCGATCGTTTCGGCGCTGAACGTCGAGAAAGTCGTGAAGCCCCCGCAGAATCCGACCACCAGCAGCGCGCGCATTTCCGGCGAGGTCTGCACGTTCATGAGCTGCCGTACCAGTACGCCGATCAGAAAGCAGCCCGTCACGTTCACGACCATCGTACCGATCGGGAAGCCGCTGGCGCTCGATCCCTGAACGGCGCGCCCGACGACATACCGAAGCACCGAGCCCGCTGCTCCGCCGACTGCGATCAGGAGGTAGATCATGTAGGTTGATTATAGTTGCGTCGGGGAGGAAAGATGCATGGGTTGAAGGGCGAGCGGGTATTGATGCGGATCCACATCGGCGAGCGCGACAAGTTCGAGGGTGAGCCGTTGTACTGGGCGATCGTCCAGCTCCTTCGCAAGCGACATTACGCCGGCGCGACCGTCACGCGCGGCATCATGAGCTTCGGCGCCAGCAGCCGCATCCACGCCGCCAAATTCCTGGAGCTCTCGCTCGACCTGCCGATCGTGATCGAGTGCGTCGAAACTCAGGAGAAGATCGACGAGATTCTCCCCGAGCTCGACCAAATGGTAACCGGCGGCCTGATAACTCTCGAAAAAGTAAACGTCATCACCTACCGCCCGCACGAGACCAACGAAGGACGGAATGCGGAGCCAATCGCCTCAACCCAGAACGCCACCCCGTGACTCATTGCAGTTGCTTGTACCATGATCTCTACACCATGACGTCCCGACGTAGTGAACTAAACCCTCGCAACTATGCTCCTCTGACGCCTGGCACCCGTTCAGTTGCAGTACACCCGACGCCGTAGCCCCGCACCATGCCCAACCACTTAAAAGAAGAAACCAGCCCCTACCTGAAGCAGCACGCCGAGAATCCGGTCGACTGGTACCCCTGGGGCCCGGAAGCTCTTGCCAAAGCCAGAGCCGAGGACAAGCCGATCCTGCTCAGCATCGGCTACGCCGCCTGCCACTGGTGCCACGTGATGGCGCACGAATCCTTCGAGGACGATGAGACCGCGCGCGTCATGAACGAGAACTTCGTCAACATCAAAGTCGATCGCGAGGAACGTCCCGACATCGACGGCATCTACATGCAGGCGGTGCAGGCGATGACCGGCCACGGCGGGTGGCCGATGACGATGTTCCTCCTTCCCGACGGCCGCCCATTCTACGGCGGCACCTACTTCCCACCCGACGACCGGCACGGCCTTCCATCCTTCCGCAAAGTCCTCAAGGCAGTTCGCGATGCGTACGATCAGCGGCGCGATGGCATCGCGCAGACAGCCGAACACTTGCGCGGGATCTATGAGGGCAACGTCACGCCGGCGCGGAGTCCCGGACGACTGAGCCGCGACATCTTCGAGACCACCTATGCATCGCTCGTCGATCGCTATGACGAGGAGAACGGCGGCTTCGGCAACGCGCCCAAGTTCCCATCGACGATGGTCCTCGACTTCCTGCTGCGCTACGCGAAACGCACCGGCACCACCGACGCGCTCGACATCGCGGTCGATTCCTTCCGGAAGATGGCGCGCGGCGGAATCTACGATCACGTCGGCGGCGGTTTCGCGCGCTACTCGGTCGATGCGCACTGGCTCGTCCCGCACTTCGAAAAGATGCTGTACGACAACGCGCTCCTCGCCCGGCTCGGCGCACACCTCTGGCAGGCCACCGCCAACGACGAGATCAAACGCGTCACTACCGAAACTGTGGAGTGGGTCGCGCGAGAGATGACCTCGCCCGAGGGTGGTTTCTACTCCTCCTTCGACGCCGACAGCGAAGGCCACGAAGGCAAGTTCTACGTCTGGGACGAAGGCGAGCTCGATTCCCTGCTCGGCGAGGACTCGCGCGCGTTCAAGACCTACTACGGCGTTACGACGGCCGGAAACTTCGAGGCTAAAAATATCCTCTACGTTCCGCGCGATCCGGCCACCGTCGCACAATCGCTCGGCATCACCGAGGCACAGCTCGACACCATGCTCGTCCGCGGCAGAAGGGCGCTCTACGACGCGCGGGCCAGACGCGTCTGGCCCGGCCGCGACGACAAGATCCTCGCATCGTGGAACGGCCTCATGCTGCGCGGAGTCGCGGCCGCGGCGCGCGCGTTCGACCGCGACGACTTCCGCGACCTGGCGATCCGGAATGCGGAGTTCCTCGCCGCGGCATTCGTGCGCGACGGCCGCGTAATGCGCACCCACAAGGATGGCCTGACGCGGATCGCCGGATTCCTCGAGGATCAGGCCGCGGTCGGCCTCGCCTTCCTGTCGGTCTACGAGCTCACCTTCGACGAGCGCTGGGTCGAGCGTGCTCGCGAGATCTGCGATGCAATGATCGAGTCGTTCTGGTCCGACGATGTCGGCGCATTCTTCGACACCGCGGCAGATGCCGAGCAGCTCATCACCCGCCCCCGCGAGGTCACCGACAACGCGATCCCTTCGGGGACGTCGCTGGCGGTCGAGCTGCTGCTGCACATCGCCGAGCTCCAGCACGACAGCGAATATCGGCGGCGCGCGGTGTTCGCGCTGGAGACCCTCGCCGAGCCGATGTCGAAGTTCCCTTTGGGGTTCGGCCACCTACTCGGCTGCGCGGACATCGAAGTCAACGGCGCGATCGACGTCGCTCTGATCGGCGACCCGGTTAACAACGGCCTCAAGGCACTGGAGCGGGCGGTCGCCGGTCGCTACGTTCCAGCGCTCGTGCTCGCTGGTGGGATGCCTCGCCAGGAATCGCCGGTAAGACTTCTGGATGATCGTTCAATGATCGAGGGAAAGCCGACGGCGTACGTCTGTCGCGGTTACACCTGCGACAAACCGGTCACCGAGTCGGCGGAGCTGTCGGACCAATTGGAGAGCGCAGCGCGAACGGCGGCAACTACCACCGTCTGACGGCGGAGGCACAATGGATCGGGTCAGCAATCGCATTGCGCAGGCGTACGGTTACGCGGTCTGCTTCATCACGGTGATCATGATGCTGTTCTCGATCAAGTCGGTGGTGGATTCGGCGATCGATCTCAGCGACCCGCTGCGTGCGGAAGGGTCCCGGTCCGGCCGAACGCTGACCAACTTCGAGGTCTACAAGATCGAGGCGCGCAATCAGGGGGTGAGACCCAGCCCGATGGCGCCTGCCGTTGCGCCGGGGAAGGCAAACGCGGCGTCGGACACCGCCGCGATTTCCGACGCAGACCTTCGCCGCCTGTACGACGCCGAGCGTGAAGCCGCGATCGGCAACGCGCGCTTTCGGAGCATCAAGAACCTGATCGGCAGTGTGTTTCTGATTGTGCTCGCCGCGGTTCTGTTCGGCATTCACTGGCGCTGGCTGAGAAAGCGCGACACGCTGCCCGTTACGGGTTGACCAACCATTCGGAATTCGGAGCGCCAGAAATAAGTGGCTGACCAGCAACCTTCCTTCACCCGTGGGATCTTCGCGGGTGTAGTACTCGACTCCCTGCTGTTCCCGTATCCGCGCCCGCTCGAGGAGCGAGACGCCGACGAGGCCCGCACTGTCCGCCGCCTCATTCGCGGGCTCAAGGAAATGAAGGGGACCCTGATCGACTCGGCGAAGTTCGACGAAGATGAGACGATCCCCGAAGAAGTGATCCGCGCTTTCGCCAAGCTCGGCATGCTTGGCCTGACCATTCCGAAGAAGTACGGTGGGCTCGAGCTGTCGTCGTCGGCGTACGCGCGGGTGTTCGAGACGCTGTCCGGGATCGACGCTTCGCTTGCTGTATTGGTCGGAGTACACTGCGGCCTCGGCTCCAAGGCGATCGTTCTGCACGGCAGCGACGAGCAGAAGGAGCGCTACCTGCCGCCGCTGGCGCGCGGTGATTTTCTCGCCGCGTACGCGCTAACCGAGCCCGACGTCGGCTCGGACGCCCAGAACATCAAGACGACGGCGACGTTGAGCAAAGACGGGTCGCACTGGCGTTTGAACGGCCGGAAGATCTGGATCGGCAACGGGCATCGTGCCGGCGTGATCGCGACTTTCGCGCAGGCAACGGTGCAACGCCGCGGCGAAACCGTGCATCGCATGACGGCATTTCTGATCAGACCGGACATGCCCGGCTTCAAGGTCGTCGGGACAGTGCACAAGCTGGGAATTCGCGGCTCAACCCAGGCGGAGCTGAGCTACGAGGGATTGGTGGTGCCCGCCGACCATCTGCTCGGCGCGGTCGGTCGTGGATTCGGCGTCGCGGTGCACGTGCTCAATGCCGGAAGACTGACGCTCGCCGCGGGCTGCACCGGCGGCACCAAGCGCACGTTGAAGGAGATGACCGAATACGGAGCGCAGCGAGTGCAGTTCGGGCATCCACTGGATTACTTCGAGATCACTCAGCGCAAGCTGGCGCGGGTCGCGAGCGAGATCTACGCATCTGATGCGATGCTCGGCATTCTGGCGTCGCTGGTCGATCGCGGTGACAACGATTTCTCGCTCGAGGCCGCGTGCGCGAAAGTATTTGCCAGCGAGATGGTCTGGCGCGCGGCGGACGACATGGTGCAGCTTGCCGGCGGCCGCGGCTATGTGAAGCCCTATCCGTACGAGCGAAACCTGCGCGACGCGCGGATCAACAGGATCTTCGAGGGCGCGAACGAAGTGCTGCGACTGTTCATCGCGCTCAACGGTGTGCAGGCGCCGGCCCAGGCGCTCAAGGAAGTCGGCTCCGCGCTGCGCCGCCCGTTGCGCAATCTGGGTTTGCTCGGCGGCTACGCGACCTCGCGCGTACGACTCCGACTCGGCCAGACCTCGACGCTCGACATCGAGGTGCACGACCGCCTCAAGCGTCACAAGGAGTACTTCGAGAAGCACGTCGCCGAGCTTGGCGCGGGCACCGACAGGGTGATCGTGCGCCACCGCCAGAAGATCGTCGATCGCCAGCTGGTGCTGGAGCGGCTGGCGAACATGGCGATCGATCTCTTCGCGACAGCGTGTGTGATCGCCCGCACCCAGAGTCTCATCGATGAGCGCGGGGTCGAGCTGTGCGACCGCGAGATCGCGCTATGCGATTTGTTCTGCGTCGAAGCCGGAAAGCGATTCCGTCGCAATCGCAATATGCTCGACGCGAAGGAGGAGGAGGTCGATCAGGTTAGGAGGTCGGTGGCGGGGTCGGTCCGAGAGGGGGGAGGATATTTCGTGACGGACGCCATCTTGGAGGATGGGCGCTGACTGGCGCCACTGAAGACTACCAGCTAATAGCAGTCGGCGGAGCGGCTGGTAGCTCCGAGCTCGGATTTGATAACAGCACTCCGTCCGACGCACCGCTTTTCATTCCAACCCTAGCTCGGGCCCGCCAGCAGCTCCGCCGGCAGCCCCCAGCTGGTAGTCTTCAGTGGCGCCCTTTTACCTGGGCGGACTCTGCTGCCCAGTTTGCCCTGTAAGCGCGTTCACCCCGACATCCACGGTCTTGAGTACCTGAATCAGAATCTGCGGATTTCTGTCCAGCGTCTGCACCACCCGATTCACGATCTTCGCGACATTGTCGAGATCGACGTACAGGTAGGCTTCGGCGAGCACGCCGACGACGCCTAGCTGGACCTTCTTGATACCAACATCGACGCCGGCGGTGAGCTGAACCAGGTTCATTGCGTTGGCATCGAGCGCGACGTGCGCGCGGACGTCTGAGACCGTCAGTCCGATCGAATCCACCGACAGCTCGGGGATCTCGAGAATCACGTCGCGGTTCGGTGTGATCGACGTCGTGCCGGTGAAACGCTGACCAGTGGTTGGCTGGGTCGGGTTCTGGGCGGAAGCGCTCGCTGCTGCGACGGTCAGGCCCAGTCCGGCGATCAAAAGTAGTGCACGCATCTTCATAATCTCCTGTGGGCTAACGAGTCGCGGCCTGAACGATGCTCGAGGTGAGCAACTTGCCCGCCTTGCTGAGCGTGTACTGCACGATCGCATTGGTTGCGGCGTCTCTTGCACGCTTGACGATGTTGCCGGCCGCGTCCGTCGCCTGGCTGATCACCGGCAGCTGAGTGATGTTGCCGACCACCTTCTCGGCGGCGTTCTGACCCGCGGCGGCAACCGCCTTCTCGATGATGTTGCCGGTGCTCGTGTCGATCAGCCGCTGCACTCCGTTCACAGTGCCGAGCAACAGTCGATTAACGAGTCCGCCGACCGCGCCGACGGTATTCTGCAGTGTGCTACCGAGCTGCTGCACGATCTCGGGATGATTGTCGACGAAAGTCAGTGTCTGATCTACGATGTAGGTGACGTCGTCTAGATCGACGAGGAGCAGCGCCTGCGCGCGCACGCCCTGGATGGTCAGATCGACATTGCCGATCAGCACGTCGGCGCCTGCATCCACTCGAACCAGATTCGCAACCTGCGCATGCAGGTTGAGCTTCGCGGTGACGCTATCGACCTTCAGGAAGATTCGATTCACGCAGAGATTCGGAATGTCGAGCACGACGTCGTATTCGGGGAATTCGTGCGAGCGGCCGGTGCCGCCGGTGACTGTCGCCCCCTGCACCGTTCCGCCCGAGGCGCGCTGTCTCGCCAGACTGTCGGCGCGCAACGCTCTGTTAAAAGCGCGGAGCGAGTCCGACGGCATGCATTGCCACGGTTGTCCCGATCCCGGCGCTCGCGCCGCGGTAGTGGTAGGACGCACTTGTGCGGCCGCGATCGACGGGATCAGTGAACCGATCGCGATCACTGACGTGAGAAGATTCTGCGTTCTGTTGCGCATGCTCGATTCCTCAGAGATGGAGCGACGACGGGTTTTCGCCACACATCACGGCGAACCGCCGGCACATTGCGGCTCGTGTGTCGGCATTTGCAAAAAGCTCGCCCTTTGCGCGTGAAGCAGTCGCAGGGCACGGATGTTGTATTCCTTCGCGAGAGACCATCGAGGCAACGGTGCGCGAAATGTCAAAAACGTACGCGGCACTGGTGTCGGCGGCATTCTGCATCTTCGCGGCTCCGCGCGCGCTCATCGCGCAAGCGCCGGCTGCCGACACCAACGGTCAGACTTGCGCCGCACTTCTGGCGAACGACAGCAGCGCCGGTACGCACCTCGGGCCCGGTGACTCCACCGCGCGCGTTGCCGATACCACTCGGTCTCGCGCCGATTCGGCATCATTCGGAATCGGTGGGGCGCGCAACGGCCCCGCCGATGTGATGCTGCTCGTCGGCGTGCACGCCGACCAGGTCACCTTCGCGAGCCAGCCGCACGTGCGAGTTCGCCTCTGCTTTGGCGGCGACACCCTGCGTGTAGTGCAGCGTGACAATCTGCCGTCGCCCGTAGTTCCGGGCACTACCTATAGAAATGTCTATATCGCGGTGGAGCTGATCGGCCGAGTCAACGCCGAATGTCTGGCGCAGCGGCTCGGTGTGCGCAGCTCGGCGGAGTCGTCGCAACCGAACCCGACGGCATCAGCCACTGGAGCTCCCACCTCTGCAAGCGAGTGCGCCTTCCTCGGCGGGACCGCAGGAGCCGGCGCGCAGAACGCGAGGCCGCCAACCCCATGACGCGACACTTTTTCGTTGTCGGCGCGACGGTTGGCGCGTTGACCGCCTGCGGCTCGGCACCGAAACCCGCCGCGCCGCCATCGCCGAGTCCGGTGGCGAGTGCCCCCGGCACAATGTCACTCTCCGAGGCAATGTCTCGTCGCGTGGCGGGCTGCCCGGGCGGAAATGGGATCCGAATTTCGGCGACGCCCGGTACGCTCGTCGACAGCACCTCGGGCTCGAGCAGAGACACCACCGCCATCCGCAGCGATTCGGCAGCGGGCGTTAACGCCGATGTCGGACTCGGCCAGACGATCGACACCACGATCGTATTCAACTTCGCCCGTAAGACCTGGACCCGCACCAACATCTCCGCGGCGATCAGCGTCGGCATCGCCGACGAATCCCGCGGCCGCTACGCGATCTGCGCGGGCGTCAATGCGCTACTGCCGACTGCGACACTCACCATCACCGGCGCGCACGGCACCGTTCACTTCGCGGCGGATCTCAGACAGTTCACGAACGCGGTGCGGGCTCCTTGATCCGCGGATTCTGAGTGCCGGCCGCTTGGTCTGGCCACGCGAGTCCTAAAGCCGGCAGTCTGGAGACTGGACAGCTCGGAGCGTTTTAGTCTTCGCTCTTGGCGTTTACAGGAAACGCGCGGCTATCAGGCGCCGGTATGACAGCTAATAGACTCCCAGCTGTCCAATGTCTCCAATCCGCCGGCTTCGGGACTCATGTGGCCAGCGGCAGCGACGAGATCTCAAAATCCGGCGAACTAAAGGTCGAGACTCGGAATAAACCGTGGCGCCCGCCGGTGCTTCGTCGCCTGCTCGTACGCATACGCGAGTCTGATCAGCTTCGGCTCCGTCCAGGCAGACCCGAAAATCGACAGCCCAACCGGCAGTTCCCGCACGAGCCCCATCGGCACCGTGACGTGCGGGTAGCCGGCAACCGCCGACATCGTCGAGTACCCGCCGGTGAAATGATCGCCGTTGACGAGATCGGTCACCCACGCAGGCCCGCCGGTCGGTGCGATGATCGCATCTAGCTTGTTCTTCGCCATCGTCGCATCGATTCCCTCGTCGCGAGCGCGCTTGTGGTTCTTGGCGAGCGCATCGAGGTACGCCTTGTCGGTCAGTGGCCCCTTCGCCTGCGCCTTGGTCATGATGTCCTGGCCGAAGAAGGGCATCTCCTGATCCTTGTGCGCGTCGTTGAACGCGATGATGTCGGCCAGCGTTCGCACCGGCGCTTTGGGGCCGAGTCCGGCAAGGTACGCGTTGAGATCTGCCTTGAACTCGTAGAGCAGCACGTCGAACTCGCCATCGGGATCGCCAGCGATCTCCACCGGATCGATGATCACCGCGCCCTGCTTCTTCATCGCGTCGATGGCATTGGCCATCAGTGCATCGACCGCATCGCTGAAGCCGAGGTATTTGCGAGCCACACCGATCCGCGCGCCACGCAGTCCACCGGTGTCGAGGAATCGCGTATAGTCGGCCTCGACCTTCCCCGCGCTTGCCGACGTCGCGGCGTCGCGTGGGTCGGCGCCCGCAATCGCGCCGAGCAGGATCGCAGCGTCGCGGACGGTGCGCGCCATCGGGCCCGCGGTGTCCTGACTGTGCGCGATCGGAATGATTCCCGCGCGGCTCACCAGCCCGACGGTCGGCTTGATACCAACCAGTCCGTTCGCCGACGACGGACACACGATCGATCCGTCGGTCTCAGTGCCGATCCCGAGCGCCGCCAGATTTGCCGACACCGCGCCGCCCGTGCCCGAGCTCGAGCCGCATGGATTCCGATCCAGCACGTACGGATTCTTCGCCTGTCCCCCGCGCCCGCTCCAGCCGCTGGTCGAGTGCGACGACCGGAAGTTCGCCCACTCGCTGAGATTGGTTTTCGCGAGCAGCACCGCGCCCGCCGCGCGCAGCTTTGCCGCGACCGTTGAATCGCGTGGCGCGATCGATCCGGCGAGCGCCAGCGAGCCCGCCGTCGTCATCATCCGGTCCGCAGTGTCGAGATTGTCCTTGACCACGATCGGAATTCCGTGGAGCGGTCCACGGATCTTCCCTGCTTTGCGCTCGCGGTCGAGCGCGTCGGCGATCGACAGCGCATCGGGATTGATCTCGATCACGTGACGCAGCGTCGGACCCTGTCGGTCGAGCTCGGCGATGCGATCGAGATACGCTTGCGTAATTGATCGCGATGTCATCCGGCCCGACGCCATCGCCGCCGCAAGATCCGCGACCGTCGTCTCCTCGAGCTCGAAAGGCGAGATCCCAAACGCGCGCGGCTCGATCTTCGCCTTCGTGTCGATTCCGCGCACCAGCGTTTCGGCGGCCAGCGGCTTCGCCGCGATCGCGGCACCGGCAATCGCGCCCACTCTCACGAAATCTCTACGATCCATGTCGTTCAGCCTCGATGTTAGACGGAGGTGCAGCCAGATCAGCGCAGCTCTTTAAAATCGTCCCGCAGTTCTGACAGATCACCTTGCACTTGATCTCCTTGACGTTCGTCGAGCCGCAGATGTCGCAGACTTCGGTCATCAGTCGAAATCGAGCGCCAGATCGAGCGCCGGTGCCGAGTGCGTGAGTGCACCAACCGAGATCCAGTTCACTCCGGTCTCGGCGATCTGCCTTACTGTCTCCAGAGTGACTCCGCCTGATGCTTCGGTCACCGCGCGGCCGTTCACCAGCTTCACCGCTTCCCGCAAATCGAGCAATCCCATGTTGTCCAGCAGGATGACGTCGGCGCCGGCGTCGATTGCCACCTGTACCTGCTCCAGGTTGTCGCACTCGACTTCCACCTTGATTCCCGCCGGCGCGACCGATCGCGCCCGCTTCACCGCCAGATTGATATCGCCTTCCACCGCGGCGAGATGATTGTCCTTGATCAGCACCGCCGCCGACAGATCCATGCGGTGATTGAGTCCGCCGCCGGCGCGAACGGCGTATTTCTCGAGGCGGCGCAGCAGCGGCGTTGTCTTGCGCGTGTCGAGAATCTGAGCGCCGGTACCCGCCACCGCCGCGACGTAGCGCGCCGTCATCGTCGAGATTCCCGACAATCGCTGTACGAAGTTGAGCGCAACCCGCTCGGCGGAAAGCAGCCCGCGCGCGTGCCCGGAAAGAAACAACACGGGGGTCTCGGGCCTGATCAGACTGCCGTCGGCGCGCTCGACTCTGATGGTGACTGCCGGATCCAGCTGCTCGAAGGCCTCGCACGCGAGCGCCAGGCCCGACACGACTCCGGTTTGTCTCGCCACCAGTCGGCAGCGCGCCCTCCGATTCGAGAGAATCGTGGCCGCGGTAGTGATGTCGTGCTTGGTGTCGTCTTCCTGGAGCGCGGCCGTGACTATCGCCGCGGTCTCCTTTTTGGTCAGCGGGAAATGAAGGCCTTCCTCCCAGAAAAACCCGTGGGCGGCGAGCTCCCTTTCCTCCGGATTCATCACTCCCCGGGATCCACCGTTGCTTCGGGAACGGGCGACAGCGGTGTCTGCCCGCCGATCGACACCATCCGCTCGATCGCCAGCCGCGCGCGCGAGGCGATCTCCTCCGGCACGGTGATGCGATGCTCCATCCGCCGCAGCGAGCTGAGCACCTTCGGCAGCGTCGTCACCTTCATGAACGCGCACACCGCGTGGTCGTTCGCGGGGAAGAATCGCTTGGTCGGATTTTCCCGGCGCAGCCGATGCAGAATTCCCACTTCGGTCGCGACGATGAACTCTTCGTTATCGGAGATCTTCGGCCGCTTGATCATTCCTTCGGTCGAGAGAATCTGCACGCCGACAGGATCGACATCGCCCGCCGAAACCGCCTCCACCACGCTGGTCGCGCAGCCGCACTCGGGATGAATCAGAAACTCCGATCCCGGATGCTCGGCGCGCTTGAGCCGGATGTCCTCGGGATCGATTCCCGCGTGGACGTGACACTCGCCCATCCAGACGTGCATGTTGGTCCGCCCGCTAACGCGTCTGACGTGGGCGCCGAGGAACATGTCGGGGAGAAAGAGGATCTCCTTGTCGGCGGGAATCGAGTTGACGATCTCGACTGCGTTGCCCGAGGTGCAGCAGTAGTCGCTCTCCGCTTTCACTTCCGCGGTCGTATTGACGTACGAGACCACGACCGCGCCCGGATGCTCGGCCTTCCAGTCCCTCAGCTGCTGTGCATCGATCGTCGCTGCGAGCGAGCATCCCGCTGCGAGATCGGGCAGCAGCACCGTCTTCTGCGGCGACAGCACCGCCGCCGTCTCCGCCATGAAGTGCACCCCGCAGAACACGATCACCTCGGCTTTCGTCTTCGCCGCTTCGCGACTCAGGCCCAGCGAGTCGCCGACGAAGTCAGCGACGTCCTGCACTTCCGCGCGCTCGTAGTTGTGGGCGAGGATCACGGCGTTGCGCTGACGCGCGAGGTGCTTGATCTCCTCCTGAAGTTCCGTATACAGCTTGTCGTTGGTTTCTACCATTCGATATGCTTGCCACTCCACTTGCGTTTGGCACGCGGGAAATCACTTCTAAAGTGTCCGCCCCGCGACTCCTTTCTCATCAGCGCCGCCTCCGCAATCAGGCGCGATGTCTCGACCATGTTGGCCTCCTCGGTCGCGCCACCCGGCAGACGCGACTCGATCTCCTCCAATTTAGCGAGGCCGAGCCTCAGACCTTTGGCGCTGCGGTCAATCCCGCAGTAATCCCACATTACCTGGCGAATCGAGTCGGCCGCCACCTGCGCCGCGCCGCGGTCGCGGAGTACCGGAACTTCCCAGTTTTTCTTCCGCGGCACACCGGTCAGCTTCTTCGTCTCGATCAGGTCACGCGCAACCCGCTCGGCAAAGACGAGACCTTCGAGCAGAGAGTTCGACGCCAATCTGTTGGCCCCGTGCACGCCGGTGCGTGAAACCTCACCGCACGCATAGAGCCTCGGCAAGCTCGCTCGTCCGCGCAGGTCCGTCACGATGCCGCCCATCATGTAGTGGGCAGCCGGCGTGACCGGAATAGGCTCGACCGCCGGATCGATGCCGCGCGCGCGACAGATCGCGAAAATGCCGGGAAATCTTTGCTCGAACTTGCGGCCGAGCGACGTCGCATCGAGTACGACCTTCCTGCCGCCCGCCTTCTCACGGAAGATCTCCCGCGCTACGACATCGCGCGGCGCGAGCTCCGCCAGCCGGTGACGCTTGAGCATGAACCGCTCGCCTTGTTCGTTCAAGAGCACCGCGCCTTCGCCGCGTACCGCTTCGGAGATCAGCTGCAGGGGGTTCTCGGGCGTATCGAGCGCGGTCGGATGAAACTGCACGAACTCCATGTCGGCGAGCTTCACACCGGCGCGATGCGCGATCGCGAAGCCATCGCCCGTCGCGACCTGCGGATTCGTCGTGTATCTATACACCTGACCGCACCCGCCTGTTGCAAGCACGGTCGCGTCGGCGATGATATCGACCGGCTTTCCAGCCAGCGCCGCTTTCACTCCCAGCACGCAGCCGTCCTCGACGATCAGCTCGAGGATACGCGTTTTCTCCAGAACCTCGATGTGCTCGCTCTCTTTCACGCGCTTGATCAGAGTGCGGGCGACTTCCGCGCCGGTTTGATCGCCATGGGCGTGCACGATCCGCCGTCTCGAATGCGCCGCCTCGCGTCCGAGCTTGAAGTTCCCGCCCGGCTCCAGGTCGAACTGCGCGCCCGCGGTCGCGAGCTCCCGCACCCGCGCCGGACCTTCCTCGACGAGCACCTTAACTGCTTTCGCGTCCGCCAGCGCGGCACCAGCGGCAAGGGTGTCCTGGCGGTGAAGCTCGGGTGAATCTCCCGCGCCGAGGGCGGCGGCAATTCCGCCCTGTGCGTAGGCCGTCGCGCTGTCAAACAGTGACCGTTTGGTGAGCACCATCACGTCGCCGCCGGCGGAAGCGCGCCAGGCAGTGTGAAGGCCAGCAACTCCGCTTCCCACCACCAGAAAGCGCGTCCGTATCCGCTCGACCATGCTATGAAATCAATGCGTCGCGTGATGCGTTTGAAAGGGGGCGAATCGTCTTGCAACCGGGTGTGTTCTGGGCGATTCTTCTGTTCAGATGAGAAAACTGATCATCGTCACTTCCCTCCTGCTCCTCGCGCACATCGCCCTCCTTTTTACTCGTCGGGGCGCCATCGCCGAGACGAAGGGAACGTCGTCGGTGCGCATCGGCATCGTGCTGGATGTGGGCGGGCGCGGCGACAAATCCTTCAACGACGGCGCCTACGCCGGCGCCGATAGCGCCACCAAATTCCTCGGCTCCAACGTCCGCTTCATCGAGCCCGGCGAAGGCGCTGATCGCGAAGCGGGACTGCGATTGCTCGCCGCCGAAGGGATGAATCTCGTCATCGGCGTCGGCTTCATCTTTACGGATGATCTGGCGAATCTCGCCAAGGAATACCCGAACACAGCCTTCGCGGGCATCGACTACGCGCTGGCGACCGACAAGAACGGCAACGTCATCCCCCCGCCGCCCAATGTCGCCGCGCTCAAATTCCGCGAGGAAGAGGGATCGTACCTAGTCGGTGCGCTGGCCGCATTGGTCAGTCACACCAAGAAGGTCGGATTCGTCGGCGGAATGGACATTCCGCTCATCCACAAGTTCGAGGCCGGCTACCGCGCCGGCGTCAAGAAAGTCTGCCCCGACTGCCAGGTGATCGCGCAGTATGCCGGTGTCACGCCCGATGCGTTCAAGAATCCGGGCAAGGGAAAAGAGCTCGCGCTCAGCCAGTACAACCAGGGCGTCGAAGTGATCTTCCACGCCGCGGGCTCGACCGGTCAGGGAGTGTTCGAGGCCGCGCGCGCGACCAACAAGCTCGCCATCGGCGTCGATTCCGATCAGAACGACGAAGCGCCCGGCCATGTGCTGACGTCGATGGTGAAAGGCGTCAACACCGTAACCTTCGATACGATCCGTCGCGTCCAGGAAGGAACCTTCAAGGGCGGGATTTACTCCTATGGTCTCAAGGAAGGCGGCGTCGGCTACATCTACGACGATCGCAACAAGGCCCTCATTCCCGACAGCGTGCACCAGCGCGTCGAGGAGCTCAAGCAGGAGATAATCGCCGGACGGATCAAGGTGCCGAGCACGAGATGAGGGAAGCGGGAGGCGGGAAGCGGGAAGCGGGAAGCGAGGACACGGACGGACGCGCCCGGAGTCAGCAATCCGCAGCGCCACCGCTTCCCGCCTCCCGTCTCCCGCTTCCCGCCGTCCTCATGGAAGGCATCGACAAATCCTTCGGTCCCGTTCGCGCCAATCGGGGCGCTTCGCTCGAGGTAACCAAGGGCGAGATCCACGCCTTGGTCGGTGAGAACGGCGCCGGCAAATCGACGCTCATGCGCATCCTCGGCGGCTTGATGAAGCCCGATTCTGGCCGCGTCGAAGTCAACGGCCGCGACGTCACCGGCTGGTCCACCAACGATGCGATCGGCGCGGGAATCGGTGTCGTTCACCAGCACTTCATGCTTGTCCCGACTCTGACGGTCGCCGAGAATCTGGTGCTCGGCTGCGAGCCGAAAGTCCGCGGCATCGTCATGGATTACGACAAGGCACAGGACGATGCCCGCAAGCTGTCGAACGACACCGGGCTCGTGATCACACCCGACCGGCTCGTCTCCGATCTCTCGGTCGGCGAAGCGCAGCGCGTCGAGATTCTCAAGGTTCTGTTCCGCGGGGCGCGCATACTCGTGCTCGATGAGCCGACTGCAGTGCTTTCGCCGCCCGAAGTACGCGAGCTGTGGACGGTCTTGCGGAGGCTCCGGGACAACGGCGACACCATCGTGCTCATCACCCACCGTCTCGACGAAGTCGTCGAGCTGTCGGACACCATTACTGTGATGCGCGCCGGCCAGACAGTCGCGCGCATCAAAACCGCCGATACGACACCCGCCGAGATCGCGCGGTTGATGGTCGGACGCGAAGTGTCGCTCTCGGCGGGAAAGAGAGTACAGCCCGTCACGCAGTCCACCGGCCCGCGCCCCAACCAGGGACTCGAGGTTCGGAATCTCACGGTCATGGGCTCGCGTGGAATCCGCGTCGTCGAGGATGTGAGTTTCAGCGTCAAGCCCGGCGAGATACTCGGCATCGCCGGCGTCGAAGGAAACGGGCAGACAGAGCTGATCGAGACCATCGCCGGTCTGCGTCCGGTTTTCGCCGGCGACATCGTCATTGACGGTGTTGACGTTACCCGCCGAACGGTCGCGCAGCGGCATACGGCGGGACTGTCGCACATTCCCGAGGATCGCCACCGCCGCGGACTGATCCTCGAGTACACCGTCGCCGACAACCTCATCCTCGGCGTCGAGAAATTGTTCTCGAAGCACGGAATCATCGACCGCGACAAGGTCGGACAGAACGCAGTCCAGGCGATTGTATCGTTCGACATCCGGCCGCCCAATCCCGTTCTCGCCGCGCGCGCTCTCTCCGGCGGCAACCAGCAGAAAGTCGTAGTCGCGCGAGAGATGGGCCGCGGCTTCTCGGTGCTGCTGGCGTCGCAGCCGACCCGCGGGGTCGATGTCGGCGCCATCGAGTTCATCCACCAGCAATTGCTCGACGCGCGTGAGCGCGGCAAGGCGATTCTGCTGGTAAGCGCCGAGCTCAACGAAGTGCTCGCGCTGTCCGATCGCGTCGCCGTGATGTATCGCGGAAAATTCGCGGTGATCATGTCGTCGGCCGAGGCCAGCGAGGAAGCGCTCGGCGAGTACATGATCGGCACCAGGAAGGGCGACGCCGCGTGAGCGCATCGGTCGCTAGTGGACGCCAGCTTACGTTCTCATCCAAGCCTTGGCGTGAGCACGTCGAAGAAGCCCTGATTCCGCCGCTCGTCGCGCTGCTGGTCGCACTGATCTGCGGAGATCTGCTGATCCTGAGCTACGGCCAGTCTCCGGCGGCGGTCTATCGACTTCTGCTCGAGGGGACGTGGGGCAACGCTTACGGGTTCGGCCAGGTGCTCTACAAGGCGACGACTCTCGCCTTTACGGGACTCGCGGTGTCGTACGGACTCCGCGCCGGATTGTTCAACATCGGTGGTGAGAGTCAGCTTGCGGCGGGCGGATTCGCGGCGGCACTGGCCGGACTCGCCCTCCCTGTGGGCGCGCCCCTCGTGATCGCGCTGCCGCTGTGCATGATCGCCGCCGGCGCCGCCGGTGGAGTCGTCGGCGCCGTTCCCGGTTACTTGCGCACCAGATTTGGCGCGCACGAAGTCATCACCACCATAATGCTGAACTTCGTGGTCCTGGCGCTGCTCAACTGGTTCATCGCCGGACACCTGCACGTGCCGGAGACTTTGCACACTCCGGAGATCCACGCCGGTGTGCTGCCGCGTCTGTCGGACATCGATTCGCGGTTCCACGGCTCTGCCGCCAATCTCGCGCTCGTCGTGGCGGTCGTCGTCGCGCTCGCAGTCTGGTTCTACCTCTTCCGCGCGCGCGGCGGTTACGAGCTCCGCGCCGTCGGACTGCAACCCGACGCAGCTGAGTATGGCGGGATTAGTGTTGGGCGGGTGTGGATGCGCGCGATGACGTGGTCGGGCGTCATCGCCGGCGTCGGCGGGATCAACTACGTCCTCGGCTACAAGCACTACTATGAAGATGGCTTCGCGAGCGGCGCCGGATTTCTGGGAATCGCCGTCGCTCTCGTCGGAAGGAATCATCCGATCGGTGTTCTGGTCGCCGCGTTCTTCTTTGCGACGCTGTCGCAGGGCGGGCTCGCCATTCACGCGTTCGTGCCGAAGCAGATGATGGACGTGCTCCAGGGTGTAGTGATCATCGCCGTCGCGATGTCGGTTCCCGAGGTTACCCGGGTTCTGCGCGGCGCGCACAAAAGGAGCGACGCGTGAACCCGATCTCCTTCGTGACGCAGATGATTCGCATCGCCATCCCGTATCTGTTCGCGGCCAGCGGTGGCGTGATCGCGGAGCGGTCGGGGATCGTCAGCCTTACCCTCGAAGGATTCATGTTGAGTGGAGCGTTTGCCGCGGTGCTCGGCACGAACTACTCCGGGAGTCCGTGGGTCGGAGTGCTGTGCGGGATCATCGGCGGATTGATCTTCGCCATGATTCACGCGGTGGCGACGATCAGGTATCGCGCCGATCAGGTCGTCGTCGGCGTCGCCATCAATTTGCTGGCGATCGGCGTGACGAGATTTTTTCTCAAGCTCTTCTTCGCCAGCTCGTCCAACTCGCCGCGCGTCGCCGGCTTCGGCGGCAACATCAGGGCGAACGGGTTCGACAACCCACTCCTCTGGCTAGGGATTCTCGTCGCGCCCGCGGTGACGTTCATGTTTTATCACACGCCGTTCGGCCTGCGCATACGTGCCGCCGGCGAGCATCCCGACGCGGCGGAGAGTGTCGGCGTCAGCGTCAAGCGCGTGCGCTACATCGCGGTCGCGCTCTCGGGAATGCTCGCCGCGCTGGGCGGAGTTTATCTGGCGCTCGACCAGCACCAGTTCACCGATCAAATGACCGCCGGTCGCGGCTTCATCGCGATTTCAGCGGTGATCTTCGGCAGGTGGGATCCGGTGCGCGCCGCGGGCGCGTGTCTGTTGTTCGCTGCAGCCGAGACGCTGCAGATCCAGCTCCAGGGGTCGCACGCGATCGCATCGCAGTTCATCGAGATGATTCCCTACGTCCTGACCATCATCGCACTCGCGGGGGTCGTCGGACGGGCGGTGCCGCCCGCCGCGCTCGGTAAGGTAGAGGCCTGATGCCGGCGGGACGCGCTGTGCGCGGGCACATCTCGCGCGTTGCGAGCGCGAAGCTGTTCGTGCTGATCGTCACGAACTTCGTGGACATGGTGGGATTGTTGATGATCATCCCACTGCTGCCGTTCTACGCGCGCGACATGGGCGGTGGCGCGCTGGTCGTCGCGATCCTGATGGGCGCCTTTACCGCGGCGCAGCTGCTGAGCGCGCCGTGGTGGGGAAGATTCTCCGACAAGTATGGCCGAAGGCCGGCGCTCCTGGTCGGCCTTACGGCGTCGTGCATCGCTTACATCGTTTTCGCGTTTGCGCACACCATCTGGCTGCTGCTGTTGTCGCGACTGGTGCAGGGCGCGGGCGGCGGGACGGTGGGAGTGATCCAGGCGTACGTGGCGGATTCGGTCGAGCCCGACAATCGAGCCAAGGCACTCGGCTGGCTTTCCGCCGCGACCAATGTCGGTGTGGCAATCGGTCCCGCGCTCGGCTCCGCGGCATTGATGTTTGGCTCGCGGGGCCCGGGGCTCGCCGCTGCGGCGTTGTGTCTGATCAATATTGGGTTCGCGTGGAAATTTCTGCGCGAGTCGCGCGATCTCACCGAAGCGCACGACAAGAAGCCGCGGGCATCGCGAACGGTGATCGCGCGTGTGATAACGCATCCCGGCGAGTCCGCGCCGAGACTGATCTGGATCTACTCGATCGCGATGGGCGCGTTCTCGGGGTTGATGGCGATCCTCGCGCTATTCCTCGCCGATCGCTTCGGCGTAGGCAAGGACAATATCTGGATTTTCTATACGTACGTCGGCGCGATCTCGGTGGTAACGCGCGCGGGAATCCTGGGGCGCATGGTCGATCATTTCGGTGAAGCGCGTCTCTCGCGCATAGGGCTCACAACCCTCGCGCTCGGCCTCGCGACCTTGCCGCTGTCGCGCGGTTACGTGATGCTCGCCATCGCAGTCGCACTGATTCCGTTGGGCACCGCGTTCACATTCCCATGCGTGACGTCGATGCTGTCGCGCGTCATATCGAGTCGCGAGCGCGGGTTGTACATGGGAGTGCAGCAGACTTTCGGCGGACTCTCGCGCGTTCTGGTGCCGTTGTGGGCCGGATTCTCCTACGATCATTTTGGTCAGGCGGTGCCTATGTTCACGTCGGCCGCCCTGGTCCTGGCGACGATCGCGCTCGGCTACGGGATAGATGATGGAAGGAAGGCGGAGCTACGGGTCGCCAGCTAGAGAGCGTGTTTTGCGAGCGAACGCTGTGTTTCCGCGTAAACGCAGCGTAGGAATATTATGCATCGTTTCTTGCAGCCTAGTTCCCGAGCACTATTGTGAGACTCACGCGTCGAAGTGTGGGCGGGACTTGGACTTTCGGGCTCGGCGCGTAATTGGTAAAATGGAGAAACGCTGCAAGCCTCGCAGCCTTTCAATTTCTTTTGCAAGCTAATAGGCGTTAGGTAGACCAGAATGATTGAACGAATCAGGATTTATTTCGCGTATTTGCTACTCGCCGCTCCTGGCCTCGTCGCATGTGTGCACCAGGCGCCTGCCGTTACTCCATCTCAGACCGAGCATCAAGTTAGGCTGCACGAGGACGGCCTCCCCGCGCCCGCAGGGACCCGTTTTGCGATCCAGTTCAACAACGAAGCTCCGGTCATTCAAGTCGCCGATGGTCTCGGTGGGCCCCCGATACTATATCACGGGCACGAGCTAAAGGCCGAAGAGGTCAAGTCGATCATCATTCTCAAGACGAAAGAGGCTCGCGATCGATTCGGCGATCAAGCGCTCGACCCCGCGATACTCATTGAATTCAAATAAGATGGCCCTCTCTGCCCGCTACCTAACGAACGTTGCAGCAGACGAGCGCCCACTTTAAGGAGTTGCATGTGATCGCAGCTACATTAGAGTCGCTCGCAGCTGAACTTGGGCGTTAGACGGACGAGTCCCCCTACTACGTAAAAAGACGTATTCGTCAGGCCTTGGCCTCCGAGCACTATTCCGCGGAGGCTCAAATGTCGAATCGTGCTTTACTGGTTAGCTGTCTTCTCGGAGTCTCGGGGTGCAATACCGCAAGCATCTTCGGAGACATTCCTCAGCCCGTTTCGGTTGACGTGGCATTCTGGGGTTCGGTGCTCGAAGTGGGAAGCGTCTCCCGAGTGTGCGCTTTCGGCATGGCGTCCTGGGGCTTCGCTGTGGCGACTCACCGAGTGGAATCCTGGACGCTATCGGACCCGACCCTCGCAAAAGTCGAACAAATGCCGGATCCGGCGGACCGATATGCCTGCATTCTAGTTCGTCCGGTTCGCCCAGGCCTCCTGACCGTAACGGCGAGGATGGCCGGTCTGGACGGAATCAACAGTGTCCGTCTAATACCGGCGATTGGGACCGTTCACGTGAGTCCGTCCGCCCTGACGTTAATTGTTGGCGACACCGCATCCATCACGGCAACGGTGATCGCTGTTAACGGTGATACTCTCAGCGACATTCCCATTCTGTGGCGACAGTCAGACTCCGGTGTAGTTGCCAACGTAGTGTTTTATGGAATCGGTGCGGCGACACGAAGTGTCGTGGAAGCTGAGGCGCCAGGACAGAACATTGTGACAGCCCAGGCGGCGACATCGCATCAGGATTCCGCTACAAACGTGAAGGGTCAAGCGCAGATTGTAGTGACTCCGCGAATCGCCCCCTAAGCGTCTATGCGCCGCCGTCTAACGAACGTTGCAGGAGATAAGCGCTTTTGGATGCGGCTTCGCCGCAATGGTGGTAGTGTGCTTGCAGCTGAACTAAGGCGTTAGCCAGATGTATCAATTGAAATGGAACCTAGAATCCTGACTCTAAAAGACCGGTTGCGTCGTCAGAGCTTCGACGACGCGATCAACCATCTAAACCAAGCAGAGTCCGCGATCGATCGCGCCGAGTGGGAAAGCGCGAATGCGCAGATCCGATCCTTTCTTGAGTCGTTATTCAACCAGATCGCGAGGCTCGCGCTGAAAAGCGCAAAGACAGGTGGAGCTGCCCGAAAGGAGCTGGAAGCTAAGGGCGTATTGTCGCCGCGTGAGGCAAAGCTGATTCAAAGCTTTATGGATTTCGCTGGGGAAGCGGGATCGCACGCTGGGTCATCGTCTGAAGAGAATGCTCACGCCAAACTCCTCATCGCAATTGGGATCGCTCAAATAGGTCTTGGATTGGTGCCCGAGCTCGTCAGAGTTCAGGATGTCGTGATCGGTCAGTTGAAGGCTCCGGTCGGAGCACGTCTACCTCAGGATTCCGAAGTAAAGGCCAAGTGCCCTACCTGCGGCGAAGAACAGTTCCTGTCTGACGCGACGATCAGAAGAGATGGCGAGGACACCGTTTACCTTTGCCGTAATGGTTGTCAGCCGATTGTTGTGGTGAGCAAACCCGGGGATACAGCGTGGCCGGGTCGAGGGTACAGGCTTGGTCCTCATGTCATAAGAAATGCGTGTGACCTTCAGCTGCCGGTCATCTCGCTGACGAATCCAGTACTCGTACCGCCTGCCGTCTTAATACCGGCCTCGAAAGCAGCGCTTATGCGGCAGTGCCCAGACGCTGAGCAGCCGGGATGATGGGTAACAGGATAGTCCAGCAGGATTGGTAACACTTTCTGTTAGCCTCTGATGATGTAGTCGCGTTCGTCAAACGTTGCTAGTAGCACGGTGTTGAAGTGAATGGCCCAGATCCCGTCATCGGTTTCCTCAAGTCCGATGTGTTGTTCCACGAGCGCATTCGCGAGATAAAGGATTCGGTCACGGAAGCGGAACGTACCCGCGGTGTTGATCTTCTTGACCAGGAAGTGCGCGGGATACTCGAGCGCGGGTAAACGCTCGGGGTATGGGCGCGATGAGTGCTGGTACTGCGATGCCAGCGTCTCCTGGTTGAGCCGTTCGTGCGGCCGCTCCTCGTTGTACTCGTGCTGGAAGGCGTCGAAGTTCCGCTGTTGCGCGGTGCAGCTCGCGCGTACGGGTTTGATCGCCTGCCGCTTCAACATCCGATGCATGCGCTCGTGCGCGCCATTCTCCTGAGGACAGCCAGGGTGGATGCGCTGGTGTTGAATGCCGAGGCGCATCCACCACACGTTGAGATACGACATGCCGTGAATGGCCTGGGTCGCGAAGGGCACGCCGTTGTCGGTGCGGATCGCGAGCGGAAGCCCGTACTCCCGGAACGTGCGCTCGAAGATCGGCCTCGCACGCACCGTCTGCGTCGAGAGCACACCACGGCACGTGAGCAGGTAGCGGGAGTGCAGATCGGCGATCGTGAGGGGGTAGCAGTACTTCCCATCCCCCGTGCGGAACTGACCCTTGAAGTCTGCCGTCCACAGATCATTGGGCGCGAAGGTCACTGGCCGTACGACGCCCGGATGCACAGAGGCACGACGGGATCGCCTCTTCTGCACGGGGCCGCGCCGGGCGAGGAGGTCGGCGACGGTGCTCGCAGCCGGCCAGTACCGAATGCGCGCATGCTTCCGGCGGAGGGCCGCCAATAGCTTCCGCGCGCCCCAGTGCGGATGCGCGACGCGCTCTGTGATCAGCAGCTCCTCCATCGCGAACTGGATCTTGTGAGGGCAGTGATGCGGCACGTGACTGCGATCTGCCAACCCCGCGCGGCCCTCAGCGTCGTATCGCATCAGCCACTTGTACCCGATCCGTCGACTCACACCATACCGCGCGCAGAGCTCACTCATCGTGAAGTGATCGCGCTGTGCATCGCGAACAAACCGCAGTCGCCCGTCCATAGGTCCACTCTCCCGCCATGGCATCGACGCCCCTCGCAGACTCGAGATTCGTCGTGCAGGTTGAAGTGTTACCTATCCTCCTGGACTGTTCTGTTACCCATCAGCCCGGGCTATACCCCCTCGCTACCTAACGAAGGTCGCAGCAAACAAGCAGTTTTCGGATGCGGCTACTCCGCCATAGTTAGTAGTCTGCTTGCAGGTGAGCTAAAGCGTTAGATAGAAGTCTGGAGGGTATCTGTTATGACCAAACCTCTCGTTGCATGGTGCTCGACCTTGATTGGCCTAGTCGCCTGCTCTGCATCCACCGCTCCCGTTTGCACGCAGGAGTTTCGGCCAGGGCTAGCCGTCTATGTGAATGACTCCTTAACCAACGCCGGCAGCGCGTCTGGCGCGAGCATGGTCGTTCGCGATGGAGATTTCAAAGACTCGGTTGCAGCTCCCGGCGCCAGGCCTGACCTGAACAACTTTCCGCTGTTCGCCGCGGGTGAGCGGACAGGAACTTATCAGGTGACGGTTACGAAAACGGGCTATGCGGCATGGGTGAAGAACGACGTCCGCGTTACGGCGAATCAATGCCATGTAAATACTGTGACGCTTACCGCGCTTCTCCAGCCAGAGGGCTGACTGCTGCAGGAGCGCGCATTAATCGCAGGTTCACCGGCCACTGGGTGGACGGCCCGGCCGCTTTCGACTGACACGCTCCTCAACCATACGCCGAAACGTCCCGTCCTCGAGATACTTTCGAAGATTCTTGCCCGGGCAATCGGTGTCGGCGTAGTTGTAGTGCCCCTTGATGTTGTCGAGCGGCACGTCGAATTCAGTCACCGCCCACGCCATCAGATCCGCAATCGCGTTTAGCTGCGCCTGCGTCGGCTCCTGCTTGTCGTAGTTGCCGATCGCCGTGATCAGAAAATGGCCGTTCGGATCGTAGGTGGTATTGGTCTCACCCATGAAGTGGTAATCGCGGCCTTCGTAGATGTTGCCTCTGAGATCGAGAAGGAAGTGATACGGAACGTCCCACCAGTTTCGTTCCGCTGCCCCCCACGCCTGCAGTCCGCGGAGTTTCTTGACAACGTCATCGTCAAGCTTGAGCGGCTGGGCGTCGCCTTCGTGGTGAAGCGTGATATGCGTGATCTTTTGGGGAATGCGCAGTCGCATCGCGGCACCCCCCGCACTGTCGGATTCTGCGATCTGCTTCGGTAGTGAGGCGATGGTTCCGACCTCTATCGCCGCCAATCCTCCGCCGAGCTCTCCCGGTCCGTACACTGCGACGATGGCGATGTGAAATCCGTTCCAGTTGAATGCCGATCCTTCTCGGGCGATTCGCTCTTCGACCTTGTTCCCGTCGTCGAGTTTCAGTCTGACGACATCGCTGGGCTTCGATGCACCGCTGTCGATCCCCGTACTGAGAACCGCGATGGTCAAATCATGAAATGCAAGGGAGTCGCCCGGCGCCTTGTTGCGGCGCGTCGCATCTGCAACGTAGCCGAGGGGCGGCGTTGCCTGCCAGGCCTCGTGGGGAATGACTTGTGGTTTTGGAACCGGCGCATTCATGGTGCGCGGTGCGCAAGCTATCGACAGTGTCGCGATGAGGACTTTGGCAGTTCGCATGCTGCGACAATAACGTTTTGCCCCGCCCTGGGCGAGACGGCAGGATTACTTGCATCTTAGCGCAAGATGCCAAACCGACAATGATGTCTTTAGGACCTATGAGTCAGCCCGCGCGGAGATCTTGATGCACTGGTCTGTCTATGTCGCCCACCTTGGAGACTGGGTTGACGCGGGGATCTGCTTTGTGGGTTTCGCCGCCATGGCGTTTCAGTGCGCTCGCGTTTTTGGCGTTCCGCACTCGCGGAGAGAACCATGAAAAGGGTCGCGCTCGCGGTAGCGGGCGTCGCGGCTCGGTAGGGAATGGTGCCTTTCGACCTCCGAATCTACGGCGCGCATGCGGCCTTCTGGCTTCTCTTCGCCGCCGGCGACTTCGCAGCGCGACGTCGCGCTCCAGCGCCGGACGCACCCGCCCCGGCCGGCCCGGAACAGTCGCCGCTGCGCGCTCCGCACGCCCGCATGCTCGTCGGCCTTCACATGCTCGCCTTCGCGCTGATGTACACCGGCGTTGGACGCGCGGTCTTCGACCAGCAGATGCCCGTCAAGCCGATCGCGCTGCGTGGTGTGGGTGCATTCCTGATTCTTGCGGGCGGCGCACTTGCAGGCTGGGCGCGACTCGCGTTCGCTTCGTGGCGGTTCAGCGCGCAGCTCGATCCGGGTCATCGACTCGCGACCGGCGGCCCGTTCCGATGGGTCCGCCACCCGATCTATGCCGCGCTCGACCTCCTGGCGTTGGGCACGGCGCTCTGGATCCCAACAGTGCTAACCGCGCTGGGCGCGGTGGCGATGGCAATCGGCGGGGAGCTCCGTGCGCGCGCCGAGGAGCCGCTGCTCGAGCGCGCCTTCGGCGAAACGTTCCGGGAGTATCAGCGGCGTACGCGCCGCTTCATCCCGGGTATTTACTAGTACCGCCTAACAAACGTCGCCGCTGGTAAGCACTTTTCGCAGGGCTTCGCCGCACTTCGCGCCGCCGCCGCCAAACCATTCGCAGTCGATCTACTTCACGAGGATTCATCGCGTGCGCGCTTCTCCCGTCCACCTTGTCTTTCTCCTCGCGTCCGTTGCCATCTCTGCCTCCATCATTGATGCGCAGGCGCTCGCCACTCCGACCGCCGAGATGCACTGGCGCCACATTGGACCGTTTCGCGCCGGACGCGGGCGCGCGATCGCCGGCGTGCCGTCGCAACCGAACACCTTCTACATCTCCTTCGACAACGGCGGTGTCTGGCGCTCGACCGACTTCGGCTCCAACTGGTTCCCGCTCTTCGACGATCAGCCGACGGGATCGATCGGCGCGATTGCCGTGGCGCCTTCCAACCCGAACATCATCTACGTAGGCAGCGGCGCGGGAATCATCCGACCCGATCTCGCCACCGGCGACGGCATCTACAAGTCCACCGATGCGGGCAAGACGTGGACGCACCTCGGCCTCCGCGACAGTCAGATGATCGCATACATCGACGTCGATCCAAAAAACCCCGACCGACTTTTCGTCGCCGCACTGGGCCACCCCTACGGGCCGAACGAGGAGCGTGGAATCTTCCGCTCCGCCGACGGCGGAAAAACTTTCCAGAAAGTCCTCTACAAGGACGCGTACACCAGCGGCAACGACGTGCGCATCGATCCCGCCGATCCGAACACCGTCTACGCGGTGCTATGGCAGCAGCAGCAAGGCTTCATCGAAGGCCAGGGATTCGGTGGCGCGGCCAACGGCGTCTTCAAGTCCACCGACGGCGGAACGACCTGGAACCAGCTCACCAACGGTCTGTCCGGCGTAATCCAGGCGAACATCGCGATCGCGCCCAGCAACTCGAAGGTGATCTATGCGCTCGCCGCAACGGCGACGCCGACCAACAACGTCACCGGCGTAGTCAATCTCTACAAGACCACCGACGGCGGCGAGCACTGGGCTCCGGTGATCAGCGACTCGTCGCGCGCCATGGATCCGCGCCCGCTGGCGCGCATCGGCGGCGGCGATCTTCCAACCGTCACCGTGGATCCGAAAAACGAGAACGTCATCTACAGCGCGTCGGTGGTGATGTGGCGCTCCGAGAACGGCGGTGTCACCTGGACGCCTGTGCGCGGCTCGCCGGGTGGCGACGATTACCAGCGCGTCTGGATCAACCCGAACGACACCGACATCATCCTCGCTGTCTCCGACCAGGGCGCCGTCGTCTCCGCCAACCACGGCGCGACGTGGAGCAACTGGTACACCCAGCCGACGGCGGCGATGTATCACGTGTCCACCGACAACACCTTCGCCTACCGTGTGTGCGGCGGGCAACAGGATTCGGGATCCGCGTGCGTCGACAGCCGGTCACCCGACGGGATGATCACCTTCCACGACTGGCATCCAGTCAACATCCAGGAATACGGAATCGCCGCACCTGATCCAAAGGATCCCGACCTCGTCTACGGAAGCGCGCGCACCAACGTGTCGCTGTACAATCGCAGGACGTCACAGACGACCGCGGTCGGTCCGGACATGAGCGCCAAAGGCCCGAACGGCGAGAGCTACAACCGCAACGTGAGGACGATGCCGATCAACTGGTCGCCGCTCGATCCGAATACGTTGTTCTACGTCTCCAACGCCGTCTGGAAGACGACCGATGGCGGCAAGCACTGGACGCGGATCAGCCCCGACCTCGCTCGGCAGACCTGGGCCGTGCCCGCCAACGCCGGCAAGTACGCGAGCTCCGTCACGCCCGCGCCACTCGGCGCGATCACGGCGCTCTCGCCGTCGCCGAAAAACATCAACGTCATCTGGGCGGGCACCGACGACGGCAACATCCAGGTGACCACCGATGGCGGCACCAAGTGGACCAACGTCACGCCGCCGCAGATCAAGCCGTGGACGCGCATCTTCAACATCGAAGCGGGCCACTTCGACGCGAATACCGCGTACGCGGCGGCGAACACAATGCGCATCGACGACATGAATCCCCACCTGTGGCGGACCCATGACGGCGGGCGCACCTGGATTGAGATCAACACCGGTATCACTCCCGGCGCAGTGACGAACTCGATCCGCGAAGATCCGAAGGTGAAGGGCCTGCTGTACGCGAGCACCGACACTCAGGTGTGGGTCTCCTACGACGACGGCGACCATTGGCAATCGCTGCGCATCAACATGCCGGCGATCTCCGTACGCGATCTTCAGCTCAAGAACGATTCCGCTTGCCTCTGTTCGGATCTCATCGCCGGGACGCACGGCCGAGGCTTCTGGATTCTCGACAACGTGACGCCGCTGCGGGCGATCGCGACGGCCGGCAACGCGCGGTCCGCATCGTATCTCGTGAAGCCGTCAACCGCGGTCCGCGTCCGTTTCGCGGAAAACGATCCAACGCCATGGCCGCCCGAGATCCCCGCCGGCGAGAATCCGCCCGCCGGTGCCGTCATCGACTACTTCCTCGCCGCCAATGCCGGCAAGGTGAGTCTCCAGTTCGTCGACGCGGGTGGGAAAGTCATTCGTACCTACTCGAGCACCGACACAATCCCCGGTCCCGATCCCGCTTTGAATCCGGAGGAATACAACAGGGTCTGCCAGCGAAATACGAGCGCGCCGCACTGCTCGGTTCCGCTCTACTGGGCAGCTCCGAACTCTGCGCTCTCGTCGAGCTCGGGCACGCATCGGTTCGTCTGGGACATGCGCTACGATCCGATCCCGGGCACCGGCGAGTCGGAGGGCGGAGCGGTACCGCATCGCACCTACCTCGTTCCGAATACTCCGTGGGCCCCGCCCGGCTCTTACACCGTCCGTCTCGTCGTCGACGGCAAGACTTACACGCAGCCGCTCATGCTCGTGCTCGATCCGCGCGTGAAGACTCCCGCCTCAGCGATTGCGCAGGTGTCCGCGCTTTCGCGTGAGATGTACGACGGAGCCGTCGCGCTTCGCGCGGCTTACGTGGCCGCGCGCGCGATGTCCGCTCGACTGACGAGCGCCGGCAACGCCGCGCTCAAGGCGGAGATTGACTCCATCGCCCCGCCACAAACCGCCGGCGCGAGACGGGGGTTTGGATTCCGCCAGGTGTCGAGCGGGCCACCCACTCTGGAGAGCGTGCAGACGGCGATGATGGCGGCCGCGATGTCGATGCAATCCGCTGACGTCGCGCCAACCGCACGAGAGCTCGACGCCGTAACGAAGGCGAGAGCTCAGTACAAGGATCTCATGGCGCGATGGAACGCGCTGGCCGCGCGCAATCCGCGCTAAGCGGCGGCCTCCTGGCGATACGCCTGTGCCGTATCGCCAGGAGAAACGTCCCGACGTCGTGAACCCGTAACCGGCATCTATGCTACTGACATCTCGCACCCGTTCAGTTGCATTTGTCCTACCCCGCCCGAAGCGCCCCCAGAACCGCCGGCAACGCTCCGATAACCCAGACAATCGCCGCCGCGATGTAAGCCTGCTGCTTCGGAATTTTTCCGACCACGTGCAATCCAATCGCGAGCAGCACCGTCACCCAGATCGTGAACAGATCGACGCGACTGCCGAGCGCGATCAGCACCGGTGATGTTTTGTCGGGGTCCATGAAACGCGCCAGATTCAACCCCACGCTGTTGGCGGCGTTGAGGCTGTCGGGGCTCATGAACAGCGCCTGCGCGGCGTTGACGAGAACCTGAACCAGCCGCGGGATCTCGGAGTAGGTCGCGACCATGATCGCCGCGGCGACGCCTTCCTTTGCGTCGAACAGCTTGCCGACCAGCCACAGTACAATGCCGGTCCCGAAGATGGTGATCGTCAGGATCACGATGAAAAAGATCGGCGCCATCTTCTCGAAGAATCCGCGACCCGCCGCCAGCTGGTCGGCGGTGAGATTCGGATTCTTGCGCATCGCCGCCGCGCTGTTGCGCGCGAACTCCGCGTCCATGATCGGCGACATCGCGTTCTTGGTCAGGAAGTAGAGAACTACCGACGCGACGAGCAGGATCAACAACGCCATCCCGAATTTCCCGTCCGCCCTTCGCGCAAAGACCTGCGACGGCGCGTAGAAAATGTCGACGAAATCTTCCCACAACCCAGCCTTTGCTGGTGCCGGCTCTACATCCCTGACGGACTCGGCATCAACGCCCATTGACGCATCCTCGAGGTTGGAGACATAATCGCCCCAAGCTTAGCACCATTTGGCCCACCCCACCACAAGGATCTGACATGCAATCGGATTCGAAGCCCGCGCGCCCGATCGACCTCGACCCGCTCGTTCACCCGAAGGAAAAGATCTACTTCGCAGTGTGCGTCATCGTCAGCCTGGCGATCTACGCAGCGCTGGCGATGATCATCTTTTCCGGCAGTCCCATCGCTGGTCCCGTGATTTTCTACCTCGTTCTCATCATTCTCGGGGTTTTCATTGCCCACGGTTTGTTCCTCGGCCAGGTTCGCGGCAACGGCGTTCGCGTGTCGCGGCGGCAATTCCCCGAGCTGATGACGATGGCGGAAGAACACTCGCGCCGACTGAACATGGAGACGCCGGACATTTTCGTCCTTCAGGCCGGCGGTATCCTCAACGCGTTCGCGACGCGCTTCCTCGGGCGAAACTTCGTCATTCTGTACTCTGACGTTCTGGCGCTCGCGACCCAGAAGGGCGAGCGCGCCGTGAGCTTCGTTCTCGCCCACGAGCTCGGCCACGTCAAACGGAAGCACATGACCCGCCGTGCGTTTCTCTATCCTGCGATGGTTTTGCCGTTTCTCGGCGGCGCCTACTCGCGAGCCTGCGAGTACACCTGCGATCGGTTCGGCAATGCGCTGCAGCCCGATGGCAGTGTCGATGGGTTACTGGTTCTCGCCGCGGGCCGCGATCTGTACACTCAGGTCAACTCCGCGGAGTACGGCAATCAGCGTGAGACCGAGACGGGGTTCTTCGTCGCCTTCTCGGAGATCCTCTCGACCCACCCTAACCTTCCGAAGCGCGTCGCCGCACTCGACACCGTTCGGCCACGAACGACCGCGCCATCGTTGCCCGCGGTGGGGACGGCGATGCCCGTTGGATGAGACATGTACAACAGAACGGGCGGGAGGCGTCGGGTGGGCAGGCTATAGGTTCAGGTAACTACCGTGGGACGTATTGCTGCGCGATTCACCGTAACTGCAACCGGGTTTCGCTCGCACGCATACGTCCCACGGTCGTAACCTGACGCCACGCGCCTGATCCCAGACGCCTCCCGCCCGTTCCGTTGCAGTTATCGCTTATGCGATCCTCTCCTCGAACGACCTCGCGGCCACCGCCATGAGCAGCACCAACAAAATCAAAAGCACGCTGTACGCCGCCGCCGTCCCGAACGCCAACGCTCGCAGCTGAGCGAGAATCTCCATCGAGATCGGCCTGTTCGAGTGAGTGTACAGCACCACGCTGGCGACGAATTCTCCCACCGCAGTCACCGCCGCGAGTAACCCGCCCGCCACCAAACCCGGACGAGCAGCTGGCAAAATCACCCTCCGCATGGTGAGAAACCACGAAGCCCCGAGCCCCCGCGCTGCGTCTTCGAGTGACGCGTCCATCTGGCGCAGCGACGATTCCACTGCCGACGCCACCAGCGGGATGTCGCGAATGAAATACGCCAGCGGCAGAATCCAGAACGTCCCGACCAGCAACACTCGGCCGGTGAGCAGATCGTTTCTGCTGAACGTCGCCGCCAAACCGAGCGCGATCGCCGTCGCGGGAATGGCCCACGGCAGTGCAACCAGCAGCTCGAGCAGCCCCCGTCCCCTGAACCTGCGGAACACGATCAGATATCCGGCGATGAAGCAGACCACCAGGTTCGCCGCCGTCGCAATCAGCGCCATCGACACGCTGTTGGTGATCGGCCGCCACAGCTCGGCCTCCGAGAACAATCGCCGATAATTCTCCAGCGTGTACTCCGGCGGCAGAACCTGCGTCGTCCACACTCCGTCCCGCGCAAATGAGACAAGGATCACCATCAGATGCGGGAGCACCAGCATGATCACCAGAACCGCCGACGCGATCGTCATGAAGATCTGGATCTTGCGCGACCTGATCACTCTTCGCGCCCGGCCGCCTTTGCTCGCCAGCGTGTAGCGTCGCTTCCGATCCAGCCACCTGAAGAGCGCGAGTCCCGCCACCGCGCTCAGCGCCAGCACCGTCGTCTCGACGTACGCCAGCCCCATCGCGCCGTTTGTCTTTGACGCCAGGATCTGCGTCGACAATACCCGCAGCCCGCCGCCGAAGATGTACGGCGCCGAAAAGGAGCCGAGCGAATTCATGAACACGAGCAGCATCGATCCCGCGACCGCGGGCATCAGAAGCGGCAATGTCACTCTTCGCAGCCGATGCCAGGTGTTCGCGCCGAGTCCGGACGCGGCTTCGTCGAGCGTCGCGTCGAATCGCTCGAGTCCCGCCGAAACGAACAGGAAAACGTACACGTACATCGTGTAGGCATGGACGAACACGATCGCGCCGATGCCCTGCAGTCGCCACGGCGCTTCGGCCATCCCGAACGCGCGCTGGATTGCGCGGGTAATGACGCCGCTCTCTCCGTACAAAAAGAGAAACGCGATTACGCCAACCAGAGGCGGCAACGCAGCGGGAAGCGTTGCAACGGCACGCAACAATCGCCGGCCCGGAAACTCGAATCGTCCCAGCAGGAACGCGAGCGGTACTCCGACCGCCAGCGACGCGAACACCGATGCAACCGAGATGACGATGCTCGTCCACAACGCCTCGCGGTCGGCCGGGCTATTCGCGAATTCGCGCCAGTGCCCGAGCCCGTCCTCGAAGCTTCCCGCAATCACCGCGACGTTGGGATACACCACCGTCCACAGCAGCAGCACGATAACCGGAACCGCCAGGATCCAGCTCTGTCGCCTGAACGCGGATTTCATCCAGGCACCAGCGGGAACGGGCCTTTCAGCGGCGACACCGACACGTTGTCGTCCTCGTGCGCGGCGCTCGATGGCGACTCGACATCGACGGTGATCCCGTCGGCGAGCTGAATCCTGTAGACGACGAGTCCGCCCGCAAATCGTCGGTTGGTGATCTTCCCCTTCCACGCCAGCACGCTCGCCCCGCGCGCCATCTCCAGCGCATCCGGTCTCAAGACCACGAACGCGTTCGCCACCGGCGACTCCGCGCCCGCGGGCCTCGTCACCGCCAGATCGCGCTCCACTCCACCGATCGTCACCGTCGCGACGTTCCCCTTGTCGACTGCCGGCACAATGCTGCCGCGCCCAATAAAAGCCGCGACTTCACGCGACGCCGGCGAATGGTACAGGTCCTCTGGTGTTCCCGACTGCAGCAGCTTTCCGTTTTTCAACAGCGCAATTCGATCGGCGATCGCGAAGGCGTCTTCCTGATCGTGGGTCACGAACAGTGCCGGCACTCCGACACGCCTGAGCATCGCGCGCAGATCATCCCGCATCGCCTGCCTCAGCGTCGGATCCAGGTTCGACAACGGCTCGTCTAACAACAGAGCCCTCGGCTCGATCACCAGCGCCCGCGCCAGCGCCACCCGCTGCTGCTCGCCACCCGACAACGATTGGATCGGCCTCGCGCCCGCGCCCTCGAGTCCGACGTTCGCAAGCGCCGCGCGCGCCTTCTCCAACCGCTCCGCCTTGCCGACTCCGCGCGCCTCCAGTCCGAACGCGACGTTCTGCTCCACCGGCATGTGCGGGAAGAGCGCGTAGTGCTGGAACACCATCCCGAACCCACGCCGCTCCGGCGGCACCCGCGTGATGTCTTCGCCGCCGAGCGTAACCGTCCCGCTGTCCGGCGCTTCGTAGCCGGCTGCTATTCGCAACGTCGTGGTCTTGCCCGAGCCGGACGCGCCAACCAGCGCCAGCAATTCGCCCGGACCTACTTCAATGGAAATGTTGTCGACGGCGGTGAAATCGCCGAACCGGCGCGTGACGCCGTTCAGAGCGAGAGAGCCGCTCTTACCGGAAACCTCGTTTCGCGCCTGCGGCGCGCCGGTCACTGGTTCTTTCCGCGGTTCCTGATGTTCGCGTCCCAGTACTTCATCCACTCGTCGAGGTGCGCGGCCATCACTTCGCGATCGACTGGCATCGGCTTGATCTGCGACATCGCGTCGCGGATCCACGACGGCAGCTTCTCCACCGGAATGTCCTTCCGCGCCGGAATCCGCAGGAACGAATCTGCCGCCGCGATCATCGCTTCCGGCGTCGTCACGAACTCGTAGTACTCCTCGGCTTCCTTCTGGTGCTTCGTCCCGCGCACGATCGCGATCCCGTCCACCAGCAGCGGCGTACCGCTCTTCGGGATGACGTACTTGATCGGAATCCTCGTTCGCTGCTCCAGCGTAGCGAAGTCAGGCATGTCCCACATCGTCACCACGCCTTCCTGCCGCCCCAGCTTCTGATAGAGGATCGTCGGATTCAGGGTGTACTCCCGGGTATTGGCGTCTAGCTTCCGCAGCCAATCATAGCCTGCATCGGGCTTCCCCGTTTGCGCAACCGACCGCGCCACGATCGCTCCGAAAATGGCGCGCATCGTTCCCGACGCGATCGGGTCGCGGATCACGATCTTCCCCTTCCACTTCGGATCGATCAGATCGTCCCAGTCCTTCGGTGCCTCGGCGTCGCTCACCGCCTCGCGATTGTAACCGATCACCTCCGGCGTCAGATACGTGCCGTACCAGTTGCTGTTCGCGTCCCGACCCTCGGCGTCGATCGCATCGGCCCACGTCGGCTTGTAGGGCTGTAGCAGATTTTCCTTCGTCGCCCGATCGAACGCCTCGGCGGGAGCGCCAAACCAGACGTCCGCCTGCGGATTGGGCTTCTCCGCCCTCACCCGCTCCAGCACTTCCTGCGATCCCATGTCCACCCACTGCACATCGATGTCCGGATGCGCTTTCTCGAACGCCTTCTCGAAGTACTCCAGCAGCTCCTTGCCGTGCGGCGAATAGACGATCAGCACCTTGCGATTGTCGGAGCTGCATGCCGACAGGCACATCGCCAGCGCCACGGCAAAGCGCAGTGCGCGTCTCATTTTATGGTGTTGCCGCCAAGCAGATTGACGAAGATCCGCGCGCCACCCGGCACACCTGCAGGCAGCTGCCGGAACAGCGCCAGCGGCACGTAGACGTAAGTGCCGCGTCCGTACGCGGCGGCGAGAATCGCGGCACGATTCGGCTGCTCGCCCGGATCGTTCATCGCCAGCATCGTCCGATAGTGCGAGTCGAAAGTGCTCGGCATGTACGTCGCCCGTTCCTGAACCCAGTCCTTGAAATCGTCCTGGGTGATCTTGTTGGGTGCGTTGAGCAGCGGCGATTTCGGATCGGTGAAGGTCACCGGCGCGTTCTCATCCGTCACTCGCTCCGCCGGCTGCTTGAGCGTAATCGGGTACGGCATGATCCCCGGTCGCTGCATCTCTGCCTGGCCGTACTGCACCACCATCCTCCCACCGTTCCGCACGTATGAAAGCAGGTAATCGTTGTTGCTCTGCAGAGCCCCGCTCGCCTGATATGCTCGAGGGCCCACCACGATTGCGGTGAATTTGCTGAGATCGGTCTGCGGAATGTCGTCTGGATCGATGATCGTGAGTGGGACGCCGAGCTGCTGGAGCACCGGCGCGACGTTGTCGCCGACGCCAGGGATGTACGCGACATTCAGGCGCGTCGGCAACGCGATATCGACCGCATTGATCGCCAGCGTCGACGGCCGATAAATCCGCTGCGGATCGATGTGTGGATAATCGATCGGAACGTAGCCCGTTCGAAATGCCTGACCCTTCGCCGATGCGGTGGCAGTGATGACGTGACTGCCGCGCGGCAGTTTTCCCCGCACTCTGAACGCCAGCGTCCGCACGCTTCCTGGTGCCATCGTCACCGTCCTCGACAACGAGTCGGCCGACAACCCCCGCGGCAGTGTCAACGTAACAGTCACCGGCACGGTGTCAGACATCGCTGACCGCAGCGTCGTGCGCACCAGCTGATTGAAGGGCCCGTTGGCGCGTGCCATCGCCAGCGCCTGCTCCAAAGTGATCGAGATCCCCGGCGCTACGATTAACGGCTGCTGCACGTCACCACGGACACGATCGACGTAGTGGAAGACGATCGGCGACGAGATCTCCATCTGCGCGCCGCCCACCGGCTGCACCGTCACGTGCGCCCAGCTGCGACGCTCCCGTTCGTCCTCCGAGATGCCGTCGATCTTCGGAGTGAACAGGTCGCCGTTCCGCGGCTGCGCCAGCCACCACGGCTGGGTGATCTCCTTCCCCACCAGCCACTCGGTCCAGCGATAGCTCGAGTCCGGCGCGACCGTGACTCGCTGGAATTCCACCGGCGAGATCACCACCGGCACGCGTCCACGATTGTAAACCGTCATGGTGATCCGCGCTGAATCTCCAACAGCAAGCGCGCGCCGATCCGCCACCGCCTCCACCGCGATCGGTGACGGCAGCTGCGGCGGCGTCACCCGTCCGTCCTGCACCAGCAGCTTGGTCGTGTCGAGTCCGGCGAAGATCGATGTCTCATCCTTCGGCGCCGGTGCGGGCACCCGGGAATCCTCGCGCGTCAGGTAATCCCAGACGACTCCTTTGCGCCGCAGCGTTCCCTCGCCCTGCGATTTGTGCTGCGACCTGCTGTCAGCAGCGATCTCCTGGTATGACATCCCGAGATACGGATCGTACTCGCCGACGTTGATCGCTATCGTCCGGTCCTGCGGTGAGAACCGCGCCAGCCTGTAGAACTTGAGCGGCGTCCACGGTGCTCCGAACGTACGCACCGGGAAGCGCACCGTATCCGCGGCCAAATTGTACGCCTGGCGCGCGACGATCGCCGAGATCTGGTGCTGTCCGTGGCCGTCGCGCGGAGTACCCGAGAAAGTCGTGATCACGATGTGCGGCCTGAAAGCGCGCATCACCGTCACCACATCGTTCAGCAGCGAATCCTGTGGCCAGTGCTTTCGCGTCTCGTCGGCGGTCTTCGAGAATCCGAAATCGTAGCCGCGCGCGAAATACTGGTGCGCGCCGTCGATCCGCCGTGCCGCCAGCAGCTCCTCGGTTCGAATCACGCCGAGGGCTTCGCCGAGCTCGTTGCCGATCAGATTCTGCCCGCCGTCGCCGCGGGTGAGCGACAGATACGCGGTCTCGACGCGGCGACCCCGCGCCAGCCACGCAATGAGCTGAGTATCCTCGTCGTCGGGATGCGCCGCGATCCAGAGCACCCGCATGCGCTCCGGCGCGTTCTGAATCACCACACTTGCCGTCGAGGGATAGATCCCTTGCGCGCGCGCGTCCAACGGCGCCAGAACCAGCGCCGCCACCGCCGTCAGTGCGGCGAAAGATGCTGCCCGTTTCACTTGTCGGACGAGGCTGCTCAGGTTTTGACCGCCATCCCGCGGCGTTTCACGCCGGGCAGCTGCTGCATCGGCGCGTTCACTTCCGCCACGATGCGCTCCTGCTCCTTCTTGTGCGCCTCGGCGTACCCTTCCGCCGGACTGGCGCGATCGGGGCGGCCGACATAACGCGTCAGCAGCGCATTACCAGTCGAGACCCGAAGCCGCGGCGAAACGTACGACCACGCGCCCTGATTTTTCGGCTCTTCCTGCGCCCACACGACTTCCTCGATCTCCGGATACAGATCCACGATCTCCGCGACCTGATTGCCCGGCCACGGATAAAGCTCCTCGACGCGTACCAGCGCCACATGCGGCGCGCGCTTGGTCGCGAGATCGTAATAGATCTTGCCGGTGCAGAACACCAGCCGCGTTACCGACTCTCTGGACTCTGATGCAACCGGATCGTCGATCACCGGGCGGAACGCGCCACTCGTCAGGTCGGTGAGCTTCGATGCCGCTTCCGGAAGACGCAGCAGACTCTTGGGCTGCATCAGAATCAGCGGCCGCCGCTCGTACAGCTGCGCCTGGCGCCGAAGAATGTGGAAGTACTGCGCCGGCGTCGACGGATACGCGACGCGCTGGTTTCCCTCCGCGCATAGCTGCAGGAACCGCTCGAGCCGCGCGCTCGAATGCTCGGGGCCCTGTCCCTCGTAGCCGTGCGGCAGCAGCAGCACCAAGGATGAATCCTGTCCCCACTTCGCGCGATCGGCGGCGATGAACTGGTCGATGATCGGCTGGGCGACGTTCACGAAATCGCCGTACTGCGCTTCCCACAGCACCAGAGTGTTCTCCGCCGCCGTGCTGTAGCCGTACTCGAAGCCCAGCACCGCCGTCTCCGAGAGCGGACTGTTGTGTACCTCGATCCGCGCGGCTTTCTCGCCCGAGCCGTCGGTGACATGCTCGAGCGGAACGTAGGTCTCGCCGGTCTCCGAATCGTGGAGCACCGCCTGGCGATGCGAGAACGTAGCGCGCTGCGAATCCTGACCGGAGAGTCGCACCGAAGTACCCTCGGTCAAGAGCGATGCGAATGCGAGCGTCTCGGCGTGGCCCCAATCGATCCCGCCGGCGTCACCCATTGCGTCGGCGCGACGCGCGAGGGTCTTCGCCAGTCGCGGATTCACCTTCAGCGTCGCCGGCCACTTGAGGAGCCGATCGTTCAGATCGCGGAGAATGTCCGCGCTCACTGCGGTGTCGCCGCTGCCGGCGCCCGATTGATCGGCTTGCGCCGCTTTGGCGGGATTGTATTCCGGCGGGTGGATCTCGCCCGCCTTCATTGCCGTCTGGATGCGGTCGAAGTTGGCAGCAGCTTCTGCGTCCAGCCGCTTCACATCGTCCTCCGTCACCACGCCTTCGGCAACCAGTCGGGTGCCCCAGACTTCGCGCGGCGAAGGATGCGATCTGATCTTCTTGTACAGCTCGGGCTGGGTGAACGCCGGCTCGTCGGTTTCGTTGTGACCGTGACGCCGGTAGCCGACGACGTCGATCAGGAAATCCTTGCCGTACCTGGCGCGATACTCGATGCCCAGACGCACGACGTGCACGCACGACTCGGCGTCGTCGGCGTTGACGTGGACGATCGGCACCTCGAATCCCTTGGCGAGATCGCTTGCATAGCGCGTCGAGCGCGCGTCGATCGGATCCGTGGTGAAGCCGACCTGATTGTTGACGATGATGTGCAGAGTGCCACCGGTCCGGAAACCATTGAGGCCCGACAGATTGAACGTCTCGGACACCACTCCCTCACCCGGGAACGCGGCGTCGCCGTGCACACAGATCGGCACCACCGCCGACTCGTCGCGCTCACCGTCGCCCGCCAATACCTGCCGCGCTCGCGCGACTCCTTCGAGCACCGGATTCACCACCTCGAGGTGGCTTGGATTCGGAATGAGAACGACTTCGACCTCGCCGCCATTGGCGACCTTTCTGGTTCCCGTCGCGCCGAGGTGATATTTGACGTCGCCCGTCTCGCTCACCGCGTTGGTCGCGGCATGCTTGCCCTCGAATTCCTCGAAGATGGTCGCGTAGGGTTTGCCGAGGGTGTGCGCGAGCACGTTGATTCGCCCGCGGTGCGCCATCGCGAGATCGACTTCGCGCGCGCCATGCGCGCTGGCGCTCTCGATCGCGACGTCGAGCATTGGTACCAGGACATCGCTGCCCTCGATCGAGAAGCGCTTGTATCCCTGATACGCGCGCCCGAGAAACCGTTCCAGCCCATCGACCTCGGTGAGTCTCTGCAGGATTGCCTTCTTTTCTTCCGCGCTCAGAGGCGTGTTGAGCCGACCGCTCTCGATCTGCTCGCGCAGCCATTCGCGTTCCTCGACGCGCCCGAGATGGGAGATCTCGAATCCGATTCTGGATGAGTACAGCTCACGCAGCCTGGCGACGACGTCGGCGGCGCTGCCACCGTTCGCGCCAAGCACGATGCCTGGAATGCTGGCGAGATGTTCCTCACTCAAGCCGTGGAATTCCGGCGTCAGCTCGGGCGTGCCTTCAGGGGGCGTGCCGAGTGGATCGAGCGGTACCGCGAGGTGACCGTAGCTGCGGATGGCGTCGACCAGCTCAGCCGCGGCGGCGACATCGCGAAGAAAAGCGGGATCTAGCTGTCCCGCTGGAGTTGTCTGTCCGGGCGCGGCCGACGGTGCGCCGCCAAGGCTTTCGGCAAATCGGAAAAACTGGCGCCACGATTCATCGACCGACGATGGATCACGCCGGTACGCCTCGTACGCTTCGCTTATGTATCCGTCGTTGAAGACGCCCGTAATCGGGTTCGAGCTCATGCTCCTAAATTTAACCGTGCTCCATCGCCCTTGGCGCGGTGAGGTTGGGGCCGAGCGAGTATCTGGCGCGCGTTGCGGCCGCCCGCAGAATCCTGAGCGCCGGCGCTTGCTCCAGAGTAGGGAGGTAGAGGAATCCCGCGATGCCATTGACGTCGAGCAACTGCAGCTCCTCGGCGTGTCTGGTCAGGCTGACGGCGACCACCGGGGTATTCGACAGCAGCGAGTCGTGTTCCCACACCTCGAGCGGGATCGTCGCGAGGACGTCGTAGTCGCAGATCACGATGTCGGGCGCGCAATCCGCCGCGGCGCTGACCGCCGAATCGAGTCCGACGGCATTCGTGGTGGTAAGCCCCATCGCGGCGAAGTACCTGGCGATGTGCTCACTCAGATATGAGTGTCGCGCAACACACAGCGCGCGGAGAGCACCTGGGGTGCTCCCCTGAGCCGCCGAAGTCTGGTCCAAAGTCATGCGCCGTTGACCATAAACCGCATTCACCGAATGGGCAAGCCGAGCAATGGGCTGCTCCTAGTGGACGGAAGAGATCGGGAAGCGCAACGGCGACGAACGGGCACTTGTTGGTAAATGCTGAACGGGCGGGAGGCGTCAGTTGTGCAGGCGCGTGGCGGGGGGTTACAACCGTAGGACGTTGCACTGCGCCATTCAATCCAAAGGCAACTGCGTTTCGCACCGACAGTACATCCCACGGTCGTAACCTGGCGCCAGGCGCCTGATCCCAGACGCCTCCAGCCCGTTCAGTTACACCTAAAAAAAGCCCCGGACTCGAAGAGTCCGGGGCTTTGTCGCCGCAGAGCGGCGACCCGACTAGTAGTGCTTCGTCTTGTCGACGTTGTTCCCGATGATGCCCCCGAGGATAGCCCCGGCCGCGCCACCGATGATGGCACCCTTCACCTTGTTCTTGCTGGTGACCGCGCCAATCACCGCACCCGCACCAGCGCCGATCGCGGCGTCACGCTTCGTGTGCTTCTCGACCGTCGGCTGGGGAGCCGGTGCCGGATAATAAACCGGAGCGGACGAGTAGCCGCCCGAAGAAGAACGGGACGAGGTTGTCCGACGAACGGGTGTCGACGTTCTGCGAACCGTGGTCCGCGGCGCCGACGCCGTGCTCGTCAACGATTTCGCCGGAACCGTGGTGACTCCCGCGCGCTCGGCGGCGGTGATGCTGTCGAGCGGAGTGTACGGCGATGCCTGTGCGGCCGTCGCAAGGTCGGAATTCAAAGCATCATCGACCTTCTTGTCGTTGCCTCCGCAAGCAAAGGCAACCAACGCGGCCGGAAGGATTACTAGTTTCTTGAACATTTTAAAGCCTCCAGAAATGACCCCCGCGCTACGCGACGGCGACCATATGGAAGGCAGCCTCCATGCCAATAAAAGGATGTAGTTAAGCGACCGTAGCGGTGGCTAACTCGTCCGTTCTGGACATATCGTCCTCTAAAGAGGCCGGCAAAATGAGACGAAAAGTGCTACCCTCGCCGGGAGTCGAGCATACCGTCAGCGAGCCATCCAACAGCTGAGCCAGCCGTCGCGAAATTGGGAGCCCTAAACCCGTCCCGGGCTGCTTCGACTCAGATACCTGCACGAACTCCTCGAAGATCCTCGGCAGGTCATCAGTCCCGATTCCCACCCCCTGATCGACAACCTCGAGTTCTACCCCCTTGTCATCGCATTGTTTGCAGCGCACACAGATGGGCTTGCCTTCCCCGAACTTGATTGCGTTCGACAGCAGATTGAGCAGGATCTGCCGCACCCGTCGCGGGTCGCTCACGATGCTGAACGGCTCGCTCTGCATCTCCATGGTGAGCGGCGAGCCATAGTCGTCGGCCAGCGGGCGAACCGTGACGAAGAGATCCTCGATCAGCGATGGGAACATCACCGGCTGCAGCGACAGCTCGATCTTTCCCGCTTCGATCTTCGACAGGTCGAGCACGTCGTTCACCAGCTCCAGCAGATGCCGCGCGGCCTTGAGCGTTCGCTGCAGCCCTTCCTTCTGCTTGCCGTTGAGAGGGCCGTAGATGTTGTCGAGCATCAGTGTGCTGTAACCGATCACCGCGTTGATCGGTGTGCGCAGCTCGTGGCTCATCGACGCGTAAAACCGGTTCCGCGCACCCATCGCCTGCTCGAGCGCGAGCTGCCGGCGGTGCAGCTCCTCGTTCATTTGCGCCAGTTTCGCCGCCGACCGCGCCTCGGCCTCCAGCAGCGAAGTCCGGTGCTCCAGCTCCAGCTCGCGCTTTTCGGCCTCGCGCAGTAGCTCGCCCTGGCGCTGGAGCTCGCGCTGCTTCACGAACAGGTCGACGAAAACCGAGACCTTAGACCGCAGCACATCCGGATTGAACGGCTTGAAGACGTAGTCCACGGCTCCCATCGAGTAGCCCTTGAAGACGTACGCCTCTTCCTTGTTTATGGCGCTGAGGAAGATGATCGGAATTGTCCGCGATCTCTCGCGTGACTTGATGATCTCGGCTACCTCGAAGCCGTTCATCCCCGGCATCTGGACGTCGAGCAGGATGGCCGCGAAATCGTGCGCCAGGACATGACGCAGCGCTTCCGGTCCCGAGTTCGCTCGAACGAGGTTCTGTCCGAGCGGCTCCAGTATCGCCTCGAGCGCCAGCAGATTCTCCTGACGGTCATCGACGAGCAGCAGACTCACGCGGTCGTCGGATTGTCCGTTCACCCCGGCGCGATCGCTCGTCATACAGCCGTGCGCCTGCCTACTCGCGGTTTCTCTTCGCTGAGCTGAATCAGTCGCGGCGCGATCTTGTCCAGCGGTACGATCTCCGCCGTGGGAACCGCTCGGATCGCGGCGGCCGGCATGATTGGAATCTCCGCCGTCTTCGGATCCTGAATCAGGCCGCGTCCTCCGGCGCGGATGATTCGCGCCAGACCACTCGCGCCATCTTCGTTGGCACCCGTCAGCACGACGCCGACGGCGCTGCTGCCGTAGGTGTCGGCGGCGGAAGTGAACATCACGTCGATCGACGGCCGGCTGAACCTCACCGGCTCCTCGATGGTGAGGGACAGATAACCGGGCTCGATGAGAACGTGATAATCCGCCGGCGCGATATGCACGGTGCCGGCGCACAGCACGTCCTTGTCCTCGATCTCGCACACGTTCAGCTCAGTAGTGTCCTGCAGCAGCCGAACCAGCAGCATGTCAGAGTCCTTGCTGCGGTGCTGCACCGCCACGATTGGAATCGAGAAGCCGGCGGGAAGCGCGCCGAGCAATCTCGTCATCGCGGACAACCCACCCCACGAAGTGCCGAGCGCCACCACCGAGTACGGCATCTTACTTCACCTTCCGGAAGATTTTTTCGGGCGGCGCGATCTGCTGGTAGGACTCTTCGTGAGCCATGAAGCGCAGTGTCTCCTTGCTGCCGAGCACCAGCACTCCGAACATCGCCAGGCTGTCGTAGAAGAGCCCGTGAACCTTCGACTGCAGCGACTTGTCGAAATAGATGAGAACGTTGCGGCACAGAATGACGTTGAACTCGCTGAACGACCCATCGGTCACCAGGTTGTGCTGCGAGAACACGACGTTCTTCGTCAGCGACTGGTCGAACAGGGCGCCTCCGTACTTTGCCGTGTAATACTCGGAGAACGATTTCTTTCCGCCGGCGCGAATGTAGTTGTCGGTGTACTCCTGCATTCGCTCGAGCGGGAAGATCCCCGCCTTCGCGCGCTGCAGCACGACTTCATTGATGTCAGTGGCGTAGATGCGCGCGCGCTCGTAGAGACCTTCCTCGCGCAGCAGGATCGCCATCGAGTACACCTCTTCACCCGTGGAACAGCCCGCGTGCCAGATGCGGATGAACGGATAGGTGCGCAGCAGCGGCACTACGTGCTCGCGGAACGTCACGTAGAAGCCCGGATCGCGGAACATCGCCGTGACGTTGATGGAAAGATCCAGCAGCAGCTTCTCCATCATCGCCGGGTCGTGCAGGACCTTCTCCTGCAGCGCGCTCACGTTGGCCAGACCCTCTTCCTCGATGCGCTTCCACAATCGCCGGCGGATCGAAGCGAACGCGTACGCCCGGAAATCGAATCCGTAATGGCGGAAAATCCCTTCCAGCAGCAGCTCGATCTCTATCCGCTCGAGATCGGGCTTGAAGGTCGGCCGTTCGGGCGGATCTGCGGCAGGCGGTGGCCGGTCGGGACCGCCGGTGCTCGGCGCCTCAGCTATCTGTACAGCCATACTCGCAGCAGCGAGAGCAGCTGCTCGGTGTCGACGGGCTTGGTGATGTAATCCGACGCTCCCGCCGCAATGCACTTCTCGCGGTCACCCTTCATTGCCTTCGCCGTCAGCGCGATGATCGGCAGGGCCTTGAACTGATCCATCGCCCTGATCGCCTTCGTCGTCTCGTAGCCGTCCATCTCCGGCATCATGATGTCCATCAGCACCGCGTCGATCTCCGGATCCTGATTCAGCTGCTCGATCGCCTGCTTCCCGTTTTCCGCGAAGCGCACCACCATCCCATGGTCTTCCAGCACGCTGGTCAGCGAGAAGATGTTCCGCACGTCGTCGTCGACCACCAGGATCTTCCTGCCCGCCACCACCGAGTCCGCGTCGTGCAGGTGCTCGAGCATCTTCCGCTTCTGCTCGGGCAGCTTGGCCTCCACGCGGTGCAGGAACAGCGCTGTCTCGTCGAGCAGCCGCTCGGGCGACTTGACGTCTTTTACGATGATCGTCTCAGCGTACTTCTTGATCTTCGTTTCGTCTTCCCTGCTCAGCTCCTTGCCGGTGTAGATGATGATCGGCAGGTCGTGGTTCTCCGGATCCGACTTGACCTTCTCCAGCAGATCGAAGCCGCTCATTTCGCCGGTGCGCAGTCCCAGATCGAGCACCATGCAGTCGAAATGCTTCTCGTGGAGCTTGTCCAGCGCCTCGGACGCCGAGCCCACTGCCGTGATCTCGACATCGTCGTGCGCAATCAGCTCCTCAATGCTCTGGCGCTGCACTTCGTTGTCCTCGACCACCAGCAGGGTCTTCGGAACAGTGTCGATGAAGCTCGAGATTCTGGCAAACGCCGCGTCGAGCGCCTCCTTGCTGACGGGCTTCTCCAGATACGCGATCGCGCCTGCCTTGAGCCCTTCCCGCTTCTGCTCGACTCCAGAGATGATGTGCACCGGAACGTGCCGGGTTTCCGGATCGCGCTTCAGCCGGTCGAGCACCTCGAGTCCATCCATTCCCGGCATGTCGATGTCGAGAGTGATCGCGTCGGGGCGTATCTCGCGCGCGGCCTTCAGTCCCGCCTCGCCATCCAGCTCGACGACGCCCTTGTAGCCCTTGTCGCGCGCCATGTCGAGCAGAACCTTGGCGAAGTTCTGATCGTTCTCGATGATGAGCACCGAGCGGTCGCCTTCCTCGATGTGATCGCGATCGTCGTCTATAACCGTCTGCGAGACGGCGCGCCGCTCCGGCCGGTACTGCAGCGCATCACCCGACGGCTTGCGCCGTTGGTCGCGGCGCGCCGGCGCCCGCACCGGTGCGCGTGAGCCACCGCCCCCCGACGTCGGACTGAACTGCGCTTCGGGGCCGCGACCGACTTCGGTCGGCTCGACCGAATTGTATGGATCGCGATCGGGTCCGTCCTGGCGCGGGATGTAGCGCGTCGGCAGAAACAGCGTGAAAGTGCTGCCTTGATTCTCGCTGCTCTCCACTCTGATTTCGCCGCCGAGCAGGCGCGCGATCTCACGACTGATCGAGAGCCCGAGCCCCGTGCCGCCGTACTTGCGGCTCGTGGTGCCATCGGCCTGCTGGAACGCCTCGAAGATCAGGCGCTGTTTCTCCTTTGGAATTCCAATTCCCGTATCCGTGACCGCGAATGCGAGTACTTCAGCCGCCGCATCGAGCGCCGGATTCTGGAACCGCCTGCCTTTCTCGGCGCGACCTTTCCAGCACAGTGGGATCCGAAGCTTGGAATTCACGTGACTTGAAGTCGC